>Ga0209532_1000009_pt1 | contig 275269 bp, 256 predicted proteins | sample COG_02_FD_184746 | JGI IMG/M metagenome (GOLD analysis project Ga0209532, IMG submission 184746) | Pelagic Microbial community sample from North Sea - COGITO 998_met_02 (SPAdes) (version 2) | ecosystem: Environmental > Aquatic > Marine > Neritic zone/Coastal water | place: Helgoland, sampling... | reverse complement strand
ATCCATAAATTGGTAATCAATTTTCAACTATCTGAATATTGCAAAATTAAAGTCATTAAATGATAAGTATCAATTAAATCTCTTGCTGTGATACTGATGTTCGATATTTCAATAGAGTTGTCTACTAAAACAATAAAACGGTTATACTATTATAGTGTAGCCGTTTTTTAATTAAAAGACTGCGTTCAAACACCCTCAAAGATTAAGAGATAATCTTCCAGCGATTATTAGACCATTTCAAAATAGTATTGAAAAAGTATAATGTCATTTAAGAGAAGCATTATCGAAAATTAAGCAACATAGAATTATAACTATCTTGAATTTTTTGAATAATTAGAGTCTTATCTAAATTCAAGCCTTCAATGTCATCTATTTCATTAAATTCTCGCATATTATAATTCCCCCACAAGCTGAATTCAATAATTATTGGAGTTAAACGAATCCCTTTTTCCGTTAACAAATAAATATTTTCTTTTTTGTTTTCAGGTGCTTTCGTTTTAAAAATCAGTTTATACGACTCTAATAATTTTAATCGTGCAGATAAAATGCTTGGTGCAATCTTTTCATATGAATCAGACATTTGCTTGAAAGTCTTTTTGTGCTTAACAAGCATGTCTCTGATGATTAACAAAGACCATTTATCACCTACAACATCTAATGAAGACGAGACTGGACAACCAGAGCGAAATTCTTTTTTCATTTTTTATAGATTATTACTATTAATTCAATAGTAATAATTACTTTTGCTATCGAATTAAAAGTAAAATTACAAAAATTTAAAAATAAAATGTAGAATGAAAACAAAAAAAAGCATAGTTAACACAGCCGATAAATTAAAAAATACAAAATTAATAATATCATTATTCTTAATTTGTTGTCTAACTATTACTACTTCCACTGCTTTTGGTCAAAATAATATTAACTCAAGCAATTTAGAACAGCTTAATAGTCTTAAAAAATCATTGAAAAAAATATCCATTTCAGATTTAGGCTCTTCTATATCGGTTAGTGAGGGTATAAAGGCTTATACCTTTGGCGGAGAACTTCTAAATAAAGAGGAATTACAATCAGCAATATCGTATGGGTTGATGGATCCAGAATCTAAAATTTATGTTGATACTAATAATGCGATTTCCTTGATTATAATTCCTAAAAAAGAAGATGAAGTTGTTGTAAATAAAATTCATACTGAAGGGTTGAAAAGAATTAGTGAAGAAGATTTTTTAAATAGAAGGATTCGCTTTGAGGATGAAAACTACACCTTTTATGGTGCTAATAATGAAAAATTAATGCCAGAAGATGCACTTAAGAAATTCAAAAGCGGGATGTATAAAGTTGATGCCTACGTTGATGATAACGATCAGTTTAAAATGGCTTACCTTCTTAAAATGACACAAGAGCAGATGAACCAAGGCATTGAAGAAGATATGAAAATGCAAAATGATTTTGAAGCTAAATTAAAAGGGAAACCTTTCCCTGACTTTAGATTAACAGATCTATCAGGTACCACACACACATCAGAGAGTATTAAAGGAAAAGTTGTTGTTATAAATTTATGGTTTACAGCTTGTGCTCCTTGTATCCATGAAATGCCAGAATTAAATAAGATTGTCGGTGAGTATAAAGAAAATGAGGATGTCCTATTTTTAGCATTTGCCCTCGACCCAAAATCTCGTGTGGATAAATTTCTAAAAAAATACAAATTCGATTATAATATTATTCCAGATAGTCAAGAATATATTACAAAAAAACTAAATCCTCCTGGTTATCCAACACATATTGTTTTAGATAAAAATTCAAATGTAGTCTTTTTATTTTCTGGATATACGCCACAAGCTGGTGAAGCAATTAAGAGTTATATTAATTCAGAATTAAAAAAGTAACTCGATATTAAATAGCTAATTGGTAGGTATTTATCAGAGTAAGAAAAAGAATAACATTTGTTATTCTGGCTGCGAAGTATATGAAAATTAATTAGAAATTATTTTTCATAAATTTACACTTGACAAAAAACTATGATAAGAACAAAGAAGATATTTAACTGGGTTTTTAAAGTATTAATTTTATCCTATATTTTATTAATATGTTTCCCTCATTTACTTTTTGCAAATAAATTTGACTATAAAGACTTTTCAGTGTATTACCATTCTAATGACATTAATACAGAAGAACTAAAATTAGTTTTAGATAAGTCTGAAAATTTACTAAAGAAATCTGAATTATTTAAAAAAGGAACAAGTCAAGACATCTTCATTTGCAATGGGTACAGTGAATTTACTTTCTTTGCCCTGTTGTCAAGAAAAGCATTTGCTGTAAATTATCCTATTTCTCAAAATATTTTCATATCCAAGTCTTCAATTTCACAGAACTATATTTTAAGAAATGGAAAAGAAAATAAAAAAAGAACATTAAGTGGAGTTATTGCACACGAAACTGTTCATTCTCTGTTGGAAAATAAATTAGGGCTATTAAAATATAAATTGCTTCCTTCTTGGAAAAATGAAGGATACTGCGATTTTATTGCAAACGAAAGCTCTTTCAATAAACAAAAAGGAGTAAAAGAAATTTGTAATGATACTGAAAACAAAGACATTACATCTTTTAAATATTTTAAATACAGAATGATAACTGAGTATTTATTTGAGGAAAGAAAAGTTACATTAGAAAAATTCTTTGATGAGGATTTTGATTTGGAAAATATAAATAACAATTTGAAGAAAAAATACTGTGCACTATAGCGGGAAGGTAAATCAAAATCACATTAGTTCAACTTTTCATAATAAGAGTCATTATATGATGAGTATCAATTATGTCTTTTGGAGTTAGACTAATGTTCGAAGTTTCTTTGGGCTGTTCTGCTCTTTGGCCCATTGCGAAACAACGTGAAGCAATGAATCCAATTCCCGCTACTACAAGAGTAATCAGAAATGGAACCTCTTTTTTTTTGCAGTAAATTAAAGGGTATAAGAGTTTGTTAGTTGGGTGACTGTCCTTGTTCAAGTGTCTTTGATTGTCTCTTAAAACGACGTCAAAGGGTATAAAAATAGTCTTTGTTTAAAGGAGTTTATGAAGTAGAATTAAATATTGCATATCTTTAATTTTACAAATTTATATAACCCTTCAATAATTTATTTATGAAAAAAGTATTTGCCATATTGTGCATTGCAGGAATAGCGTATCCTTACTATTACATCTTTAAATTTATAGAAATAAATAATTGGGAATGGTCTACTTCATTATTTTTTGAACAAATTCACCAGAATTATGCAATGAGTATTTTGATTGCTGATTTAACTGTTGCAGCCACCACTTTTCTTATTTTTCTTATTTACAAATTAAGAGTAAAAGCAATCAGTAATTATCAGTTCTTCAAGTATTTACTTTCTTTATGCATGGTTGGCTTTTCATTGGCCCTACCTTTATATCTCTATGACAATTATGAAAAGAATAAGTAAATCATTGGCATATCCTCTTCCTTCAATTCAGGGAGTTCCAAACCTCCAAAGTTGTTTACCCTTGTATTTATAGCGGAATGCCCACCGTTTTTGAAGTTCTATACTTTGAACCAAATGGTTTTTAAATTCAGTATTAATTTTAAATACAGCAATTCTTTATTTTTTAAATCAGAGAAATTAAAATAAAATCGTAAATTAGAGACTAAACTACCTAGTTTTTTACGACATCTTAAAAAAATAAAATAAATGAAATTTTTTCGACCACTACGTAAAAACACAAACAGTACGATCAATTATATCAAATACGCAGTGGGTGAAGTGGTTCTTGTTGTGATCGGTATTTTAATTGCGTTACAAGTAAATAATTATAATGAAACAAGAATAGAAAAAAGGGCGATGAAGGACTATTTTCAAAAAATAGCCTCTAATATTCACAGTGATTTAAAAGAATCCGAAAGATTATTAAAATTTAGACAAGAACATATTCTTAGTTGTAATAAAGTGTCTAAGTCCTTGATTGAAAATGATTTTTCAGATCAGTTATTGATTCAAAAAGCAATATTTGAGATGATTATTGAAGTTCAATTAAATTACAACAAAGATGCCTTCGAATCCTTAAAAAGTTCGGGGTATTTAAGGTATCTAAAAAACGAAGCACTTGAAGAATTACTAAATGACTACTACCATCAAATTAATCAAATAGAAATGTTTGAAATTGACCAAAGAGATTGGGCGAATGCACTGGAATTAGAACTGGATAGGAATGGCTTCTTTTACAGTTACACACAATTAGATCAAAAAGTACATACAGATTTATTTACATTAATGGGTAATTATACCTCAGAATTAAAAAACCACCCAGGTCACAAAATCATAATGAGACTTCTTTTTCGAGGAGGAACTAATAATTCCTTTTTAACTGGATTTTATGAAAATCACATTAAAACAGGGAATCAGTTAATTGAAATTTTAAACCAGGAAATGAACCAATAAAATTGTGCTGTAACATTAAGTAATTGTAGGAGAGGAAATCAAAATCATATTGGCTCAAATTTTCATAATAAGAGTAATGATGTGATGATTATCAACGAAACCTATAGGAATAAAACTAATGTTTGATATTCCAGTGGATTTATCTACTAAGAAAACTCCTTGAAAAATCAAGAGGTTTTTTTGTGCTGTTCTCCTCTTTGGCCCTTTCCGAAACAAAATGAAGGAAAGAATCCAATTAACCCTGAAAAAATAATAAAACGTCATACTTTAACTAAGTGTAGGCGTTTTATTATTTTTGAATATGTCAAAAAGAATTTTAAATTCTCTTTTTTTGTTATTAATTCCTTTAATTAGAATGGCTATCACTGATGAAATTAACTGGAGTCTATTTGATTTCATTATCATGGGATCGCTACTTATTTTACTTAGTATTGGAATTCATTTTGTTCGTAAACGTGCAAAGAATTTAATAAACCGTGTCCTATATATTGGAATATTGTTTTAGATACAGCGTTGATCATAAGAAACTCAACTAGAAAAAAGCGCATTTAAAATTCAGAGACGTCTAAATTAATTGCTTTTGTGTTTTGTTGAACAAGCCTATAAATGAAATGCTATTCGCAGCATTTTGTGGACAATGCACCACAAAAAGTGCTGCATTAGAACACGAAAAAGAATCTGATACCTTAGCAAAAATAGAAATTATGGAGAATCGTTCAAGAAAGCTATAATTCAAGTTGCAGCTATTTTGTATTTAAAAGGATGAGGGTAGGTTTTAATTATCTTTTTAATAAAACTTCTAAATCAAGATAGCCTGCGAATTTATTCAGCCAATAATCAGATAATTTTGATTCTTTGACATGCGTTTTTCTATTTGGAGCATGAATAAATTTATGATCTCCAGAATAAACTCCAACATGAGATATTTGATTTGTTTTAGTTGTAAAATAAATTAAATCTCCCGGTTTAATCTGTGATAAATCAAATTTCAACTCACTGCTCCATTTGGTAGATTGAAGTCTTGTTGTTCTTTCAATAAGGACATCATGTGTTTTTTTTAAAACCCATTGAACCAGGCCACTGCAATCAAATCCTTGAGGGTTATTTCCTCCCCAGATATAAGGAATTCCAATATATTTATAGCTTTCTTTTACTACTTTTTCACGATCAGAAAGCGAAGTAGCATAACGATTAATCTTTGCTTTTTCTGGGTTTAAATTAATTTTTGTCAGATCAACTTTATCTTTCCATTCAATAAAATCAATTTCATAGAAATCAAAAAGCTGATTCATTCGTTCTGTAGAAATATTGAATTGATTGTCTATTGATGTAAAAATTGAATCTTGTGCAAGACAATTCGTAAAATCAAAAAAGAAGAGTAATGATATTAAAGAAACAGCATATGGATGAAAAAAACGCATTAAAAATTATCAATTAAATTTTTAAAACCGTTTTTAAAATCAGTCCCCATTTTTTTTAATTTAGCATTCCTCTTTTGCTTTAATTGATCCGATTTATTTTCTAAATTACTAACATCTATGGAAAATTGATTCATTAATAATTTATCTTCATTAGGAAGTTTGACTAATGGTAACAAAGAACTAAGATCTTGGAGGATATTTGTATAAAATTTCACCTTTTTCCTAACGAATCTTCTAGACACAGACTCATCCATTCCTTTCAAAAGATTATTCAGATTTCTCGAATGGAATGTTAATTGTCTTATGAAATTATTGTATTGAGATCGGTTGTATGTTTTTTTATTAACACTTATGATAGCTATATTGCCACATTTCGTATAATTTGCGTTAACTACTAATGCAATCGCATTAATTCTTGTTTTTGAAGTATTACTTTTCTTACTTTTAAGTCCTTTTAGAGAAAAAGAAGATTTCATACTTGTTGACGTTTGAACATAGGAAGATATCTTCTGAACAAGTCGTTTTTTTAATCCCAATCTAAATTTATCAGAATAGAATTCCTTTTCGTTTTTAAATATATTTGTGGCAATATAGTTTAAAGATTCGTTTGTGAGTTTTTTGTCACACTGTGCAGAAGAATAGGTACTAAAAAAAAACGACCCAAGAAATACAATGTAAAAAGATGTTTTTTTCAAATTATTTACTCACTTGGTTTAATAATGAAATAATATTATCCGTTTCAATTTTGTAAACTGCTCGATAAATATAGGTGCCTCTTTCTTCACTATAAAACAGTTTTGAGTCAACTTCATTCATATAACTACTGACTGCTTTTGAAATTACTACATTTTTAGTTTCCACATCTAAAGATCCAACACGATCATTCATTGATCTAGTTCCATCTTTCTTTACAGCAGATTCAACCATACTACTTCCTTTCGTTGTAAATTGAAGTCTTGCTTCTGATAATGCTAAATTCTTCGCTTCCATTTCATCTCCATGTTCCCCCACAACAATTGCATAAAAAACATCGTTAGAATCCTTGAATTTTTTTGTTTTAAAGACTTGTTTTATTTCTTTCTCACCAGTTATATCTTTATTCTTTAGTGATCCACACGAATGAACAAAAAATAAAATTGTTACTACAGCAATTCCTTTCAGTAATTTTCTCATGATATTTCAAAATATAGTTCGTATTTATTTTCAATAATTTACAAATATAGTTATAATTATATTATAAATAATTTTTTTCATGCTGTCTGGTGTCAATTTGCAGAGGATACGATTGATGGTTCTGTTAAAGAGGTTTTTTACACGGGTATTGACAGTAAATTGACAGTATTTCTAACAAATAAAATTGTCTATTTAGCAAATATAAAATGTTTTTTCCCCCTACAAAATTCAAGAAATGTTGTTAAATGATTCCCTGTAAAGCCAATTGTTTGAAAGTGCCAATTCCTATAATTTAAGTGCATGGCTTTTTAGACCGAAACATCAAATACCAGAAATTACCTTATTAGAATTATACGGGAATGGAGGATTATTGAAGGATCAATAATTGTTGTCTATAAGCACTCTCGAGGAGGCAACTTGGCAGCTATCGTTGTGTCAGATATTCAAGACAGTATCGAAGGCTTAATCATTCTAAGTGCTATTAGGATCGGGCAAATATGTTTGAATAGGAGAAAAAAAACACCATTTGTTTGATCGCCCATTCCAAAACACGCATCTAGGGGCAATAAAATGAGCAGTCCATCTAATTTTACCCTAAAAATTAGTATATTTGATTACAGAAAACAACCGTTCTAAACACCAAAACGAAGCACTCTCAAGTTAAATTGAAATGAGTAAGATAAAATACTTAGGACTCTCAATGGCAATTTTTGGAAGCCTTTTTAAACTCATGTCTTGGGCAGGCGCAAGCCAACTATTAATTATAGGGCTGTCGTTGCTAGGGAGCTACTATTTACTAAAGGTATTTAAAAAAACCGAAAGCAAAGAAAAACAAAGCAAATGTGGAGCGCAAATAAATAGACCGATGCAATGTTTAAAAAGTACCCCCGGACAGTGCTTGATTTAGGCACAATTAGTACCATTGCGAAATTTCTCAATTAAACCAGAGATACGTCTATTTTTAGTTCATAGAAATCTAAAAAAGAGGTGTAATATTATATGAAATAATACGATTAAGATGTGGAACCGATTTCTTTATACATGCAATATATTGGCTTTTGAAGGCCTTTTTTTCGATATCAAAATCTGTGCAAATAACTATATCAGAATTCGTTTTTGGTAAAGACAAGCATCAAAGATTACCCAGACTTTATAAAAGAACAAGAACAAAATAATACACGTGTGAAGTATCGTCTTCAAAGACGTACATTCATCAAGCTTGCCCATTAGCAATCTTTTTTATAGTATACTTATGAAATCAATTTTGACCCTCTTTTTTTGTGTAAGTTCCTTTTTGGGATACGCCCAAAAAGTACATGCAGTAAAATATGCCAATCAAGCAGACCTAAGAATTTTTGTAGTTGCCTATGAAAATCAAGCCGATTTAAAAGTATACAAAGTAGCCTATAAAAATCAAGCAGAAGGGAATAAAGGACGCTGGTATTTTGTAAAGTATGCCAATGCAGCCGACAAGAAAGTGTATTTTGTAGACTACCCCAATCAAAGCGACCTAAAAATATATTTTGTGAACTATTCAAACCAAGCGGGCTGGAGAGACAACTCAAAAAAACATTTGTTTTATTAAAAGATCAAGTGTGTCCAATACATTGTATATTTTGTGATGGAAAACCTAACAGTATTCATCCCTAAATTTATCAAATAATAAAATTGCTCTTTGTTTTGGAAGGAACAACATTGTACCCCCCCCCAACTTCTGTAGGTTCCTACTTGACAAAGCATACTAACCTTACTATTCCTTTCCAATGAAGTAAAGACAACAAAGCAGGATGAAAATTTCATAAAATGCTAGCAATGAAATACTACCACTGTGTGAGCGTGAGCTCAAAAAGCGGTAGGATCAATCCGTTAATTTTTTTAACCTTCCCGAGGAATCTGGCCCTTTTTTAGCGAGCGCAGAAAAATACGAATTGCACAGAGAAATAATGCGAATAGGTTTTTTTAAAAAATCCTTAAAAAACACCCAATTTAAGCACCAACACCCGCTTTTAATTCGTTTACCAACTCCAAATAACCTTTCACTACATTTTCTTTGAAAAGTGTTGGGTTTTCTAAAATTATTTTTTGAACCACCAATTCTTCCTCCGAAAAAAGAGAAACATGCATGTCGTGCACAGAAAATAAATAGAGTTCAATAATAATGGGTAAGGTGGCAATTCCTTTTTCGGTAGCAATGAATTGCCTGCTTTTTTTAGTGCCCAAAGGATTTAGGATTTCAATAAAACCCTCCTCCAAAAGCATTTTTAATCGATTGCTCAAAATATTCGAAGCAATTTTCCCTCTCGAAGCTTTGAACTCTTTAAACCGTGTTTTGTTTAAAAGCAACATATCTCTTAAGATAATTAAAGTCCATTTGTCACCTACATAACTGATAGACAGTGCGATTGGGCAATAAGGTGTTTTATTTGTTGACATATTTCAAATTTAGGAATTTTTCTTAGTATTCGATCTAAATAATATTTTTAGTTGTCTCTTATTACTTGAATTTTTGTGGATTTGACAATTACGGAAGGATTTTTTACACTCGAATACATCGAAGATGCAAACCAATCTTACATGCAGTTAGTGCGGTATTTTGTCTTTTACAATTCCGTATGCGAACGTTCCAACAATTGCTGCAGCAATAACAACAAGAATCGGTACATAGCCAGCTCCAACCAGTGTAAACATTGGTCCAGGGCAAGCGCCTGCCAATGCCCATCCTAGGCCAAAAACAATGCCTCCGATGAGGTAGCGAGAAAAACTTTTTGCCTTTGGAGTAAAGACAATTTTCTCACCATAAAAAGATTTTATATCAAAGCGTTTGATACTTTGAGTCACAAGGATTCCGAGTACCAATGCCGAGCCAATAATGCCATACATGTGGAAAGATTCAAATTTGAACATTTCATAAATACGAAACCAAGAAGCGGCCTCCGATTTAAACATGGTGATTCCAAAAAGGATTCCGATCAATAAATAGATAAGTGTTCTCATTTTTAAAAAAGTATAGGAAAAATTAAATGAATCATGGTCAAGCCACCAATAAAAAAGCCAATCACAGCAATTAAAGACGGCAGCTGCAAATTGCTCAATCCAGAAATAGCATGTCCAGAAGTGCAGCCTCCAGCATAGCGAGCTCCGAAGCCTACAAAAAGTCCTCCAAGGACTAAAAGTACTAGGTTTTTCAAGCTTCCTAATGCAGTTGTTGCAAACATTTCTGTTGGTAAATAGGCCGTTCCAGCACTTTCAAAACCAAAAGTCTTTAAATCTGAAATGGTTTCAGGGTTCAGTACAACCGCTGTAGTATTGCTTAAGAAATGGGCACCAATATAGCCGCCAATGATAGCGCCGAGCACTACGATCAAATTCCATTTTTGAGATTTCCAGTCAAACTTAAAGAAATCGGTTGTTTTCCCTGCACCACACAGTGTGCAAAGCGTTCTTAAATTGGAAGACATTCCAAAGTTTTTGCCAACCATAAGAAGTAGGAAGAGGATCAAAGCAATCATAGGGCCAGCGATGTACCAAGGCCAGGGTTCATAAATTAAGTTCATTGATTTTTGTTTTTGTAGTTGAAAAAATTTGCGCCTTCCTTTTCTTAGGAGTTGGGCATCACTTTTGGGGCAGTCCATGCATTCATGCCGCCGAGTAGATTTACGGTTTTAGCAATCCCCATGCTTTCCATCATAGCACACGCATGACTACTTCGATTACCACTTCTACAATACACAAAGTAAGGCTTGCTTTTATCCAATTGTGCAATTTCATGTTGAAAAGATTCCGACCTAAAAAAGTCGAGCATGATTGCATTTTCAAGAATTCCAGTCGCACATTCTTCCGGAGTTCTTACATCAATAATCACGGCATTTTCAGTTGCTGCAATGGCAGCAATCCAGTCTTGTTGAGATACATTTTTCATCGTATATTTTTGTTTTTTATAAAGTAGAAGGACATACAAAGTCAGAAATAGGAACCGCGGTTTCTTTGATGGCAGCAAAACCGCCCGCAATATCAATAAAATTATGAATGCCTCTATTTTTTAACATCGACGCAGCAATCATCGAACGATATCCTCCTGCACAATGCACATAAAAAGTGTCTTTTTCTGGGAATGCTGTCAAATGCTGGTTCAAATATTGTAAAGGCGTATTGTGAGCATTTACCACATGTTCCGATAAAAATTCACCTTCCTTACGCACATCAAATACAGGCACTCCATGGTTTGCTTTCACCCCTTCAAAAGTGGTGGCAGCCATCGAACTTACCGTATCATATTCTTTGGATGCTTTTTTCCAAGCATCAAATCCCCCTTTTAAATATCCTATAACCTGATCAAATCCTACCCGAGACAACCGCGTAATTGCTTCTGCTTCCATTCCTTCAGGAGTAATCAATAACAAAGGTTGTTTCACATCGGCAATCAAGGCACCCACCCAAGGGGCAAAACCACCATCCAATCCAATAAAAATACAGCGTGGAATATGCCCTTTTGCAAAATCATCTTGATGGCGTACATCCAACACGACGGCTTCAGTGTCATTGGCAGCACTTTCAAAAGCAGCAGGAGACAATGCTTGAGCACTTCGTGCCAAGACATCTGCAAAATCTTCATAGCCCTCTTTGTTCATTTGAACATTCAAAGGAAAATAGTGTGGCGGAGCTGTCAAACCCTCCGTTACTTCTTCAATGAATTCTTCTTTGGTCATATCGGCTCGCAAGGCATAATTGGTTGCTTTTTGATTGCCCAAAGTATCTACGGTTTCTTTACTTAAATTTTTACCACAAGAAGAACCCGCCCCATGCGCTGGATAAACAATGACATCGTCTGCCAGTGGCATGATTTTATTTCGCAAACTATCAAAGAGATAGCCCGCCAAATCGTCTGCGGTGATACTGCCAGTTTTTTGTGCCAAATCCGGACGGCCAACATCCCCCAAAAACAAAGTATCTCCACTAAAAATAGCATGGTCTTTTCCGTCGGCATCTTTTAAAAGGTATACCGAACTTTCTAGGGTGTGGCCAGGTGTATGTAGCACGGTAATGCTAATATTTCCTAGTTCAAACACCTGTCCATCGGTGGCAATCATCGCTTCAAAAGAAGTCGCGGCATTGGGACCGTAAATAATAGGAGCCCCGGTTTTTTTAGATAAGGTCACATGACCACTTACAAAGTCCGCATGGAAATGGGTTTCAAAAATATATTTTATGCGGGCATTGTTTGCGGCAGCTTTTTCCAAATAAGGGGTCACAGATCTCAAAGGATCGATAATAGCAACTTCTCCTTCGCTTTCAATATAGTAGGCTCCTTGCGACAGACATCCGGTATATATTTGTTCTATTTTCATGATTTTGTTTTATTATTTTACAAAAATACTATTTATAATATCGTGCAACGGTAACATCGGTTACACAGGATTCAATTTTTTTTTTGAGCTGTGTTGTTTTTTTTGAAGTTTTGTGACGCCTGCTTTGCGTTGGCATAGGTTTCCGCCTCAAGCGTTTCCGAAAAAATATTTTCTTCCCCAAGAAGCGCTACAATGCCACTGCTATGCAGAAGATCGTTGATGGGAGCAGAGGCGCCAGAAAACAGCAGTTTCAAATCCTTTTTATGCAGCTCTTCAATAAGTTGTTTTATCAGATGCAACCCGCTACTATCGATATAACTCATAGCTTCCATGCTCAGTACTACCCATTGCAAAGTCGCGCCTTTTTGCTGAATATTTTCCAAGACTGTTGTTTTAAAAACCGCTGTATTTCCAAAAAAGAGGGGTGCGTCCATGCGAAGGACTAATATAGGGTCTTGGGGCTCGATTAATCCAGGGAAACGAGCGACTTCTTTAAAAGAATTGCTGTTTTTAATGCGGGAAATTACGGCAATATGCGGTACAGAAATTCGATACAGCAAGATCAATAAAGAGAGGAGTACCCCCGAAAGAATCCCTGAGGTTATTCCCACACTAACGGTAATTATGAAGGTAAGGAGTAGGAGTACAAACTCGTCTTTCTGGGTTTTATATAAAGAGATGGGGTAGGAAAAATCGATCAATCCAAAAACCGCAACCATAATAATGGCGGCCAAGACGGCATTGGGCAAATAATAAAATAGCGGTGTTAAAAACAATAAGGTCAGTCCAACCACACCCGCACTTATAAGCGGAGCGATGCCTGTTTTTGCACCCGCCTGTTCGTTGATTGCCGTTCTCGAAAAACCACCGGTGGTGGGATAGGATTGAAAGAAAGCACCTATGATGTTTGCAGTACCCAATGCAATAAGTTCTTGATTGGGGTCCAGTTCATATTCGGAATGTTTTTCAGCCACTGCTTTTGCTACTGAAATGGCTTCCATAAAAGCAATTAAGGCCAAAGTAATTGCAATGGGTGCAAGTTCTGAAAGCCGTTCTAAAGGAATTTTTGGTACTTGAAAAGACGGAAGTCCACTCGGTACTTTTCCAACAATTTGAACCCCGGAGGCATACAATTCAAAAAAAGAAACCACTCCAACCCCAAGAACTACCAGGGCGAGTGCGGCAGGAAAACGTTTGTGATATTTTGTATTTAATTTTTTAATAATTTGGATCAAAACAATCGAAGAGATTCCAATACCCAGTGCATAACCATTGGTCAAATGGATATTTTTAAAAGCGTTTGCAAGCAAGAGATGTACTTGGTTGCTTCTCGTGATTTCGATGCCCAAAAGGTGTTTGAGTTGGCTAAGACCTATAATAATCGCCGCTCCAGAAGTAAAGCCACTAATCACAGGTTTTGATAAAAATCGGACTAAAAATCCCATTCTTACAACCCCTAGGAGCAATTGAATGGCCCCCATAAACAAAGCTAAAAACACGGCCAAGGCAATATAGGAATCCATACCAGATAAAGACAATGCGCCCAGTCCAGCGGCAACTAGCAGCGAGTCCATAGCAACGGGCCCAACGGCCAATTGCCGAGAAGTACCCATAAAGGCATAGATAATTTGTGGCATTAAAGCGGCATACAAACCAAAAACAGGCGGCAAGCCCGCAATCATTGCATAGGCCATTCCTTGCGGAACAAGTAGGATTCCAACAGTCAAACCCGCTGTTAAATCGCCCGAAAAATCGTCTTTTTTATAAGAAGGTAGCCATGCTAAAATAGGCAGTATTTTTTTGAACATTCTTTATTTTTTTTGCAAAAATAAAGGGAAACAAAGAAGTTCGCAGTAACATTGGTTACATTCCGCCTAGATATTCTTAATATGAATGTGATTTCGATGCAGGGAGATTTTATTTAAATTCTCTAGTTTTTTTAAGAGCCTAGAAATGACCACCCGAGAGGTATGCAATTCATAGGCAATTTCTTGATGGGTACTATAGATGATAGCGCCCTCAGCAATTCTTGCTTTTTCTTTCAAGTAGTTCACAAGGCGTTCATCCATTTTTAAGAAGGCAATGCTATCGATGGTGGCAAACATTTCATTGAGTCGATTGTGGTAACTTTCAAAAACAAATTTGCGCCAGCTTTTATATTTTCCAGCCCAGATTTCCATTTTTTCTACGGGGACCATAATTAAGGTAGCATCGGTCGCTGCAATAGCTCTGATTTCACTTTTTGTTTGCCCAAGACAACAGGTCAATGTCATGGCACAAGTATCTCCTTTTTCGAGGAAGTACAACAGAAGTTCATCGCCATTGTTGTCTTCTCTTAAAATTTTTATAGCACCAGAAATGAGCAGGGGCATCGAGCGCACATAGTCGCCAATTTCCATCATTTTTGCGCCTTCGGCAACATCTTTATAGCTGCCTACTTGGTTGATTTCTTGTAACAGTTCGGCTTCAAAAAGATGGCCGAAGTTATTTTTGAGCTCCTGAATCATAATTTACAAAGAGATGTATCCATATTACTTTTGAATAAGCAAAGAGTAATGGGGCGATCACCAGCAGGGCAATCACCATTGATATTAAGGTAGTAAGATAGTTTAAATTCGGTAAAAAAAGGCTTTTTAAAATCCACAATGCCACAAAAAGGCCCACTGCCAAACCATAAGAAACGTAGTAAGATCCTTGAAAAAACCCAGGTTCCATCTCATATTTCAATCCACAATGCGAACAGGATTCCTTCACCAGGCCTATTTTTGTCAATTCATAGGGATGCCCTTTAAAGAAGGCGCCTTTCTGACACTTTGGGCATTGCATACGAACAATGCGCAGGAATTTAGAATTTCGTCCAATCATCACTATTTTAATTTGATGTAAAAATAACAAAAGCGCTTCATTTTGGGAGTAACAAATGTTACAATTCCGTAAAAATAAAGAAAACAAAATCCATCCTTACAAATGCATTTCTTTCCCCATTTTAACAAATGGATTTTTTTAGAAGCTTAAAAAAAGGAAACATTTGCTTGGGTGTTCCTTATAATTTTGAGGATTTTTTTGCTGTTTTCACTTTTTTCGGAGCTCTTTTTTGCATAAATACCCCTTTTTTTAAGTCAACGATTTTTATGGGTTTTAAGATATAGGCGGCGATATTATGATAGACGGCCTCTACCCCAAAATCTTTGTGCGAACTAATGAAGATTATTTCGCTTTCTGAGGGAGCAATGACTTCTAATAAACTGAAGATGGTGTCGTTTCCCAAATCGATATCTAAAAGAAGAATGTCTGGTTTTAGAAGCGAGTAGATTTCCAGACCTTGATTTATGGTGTTTGCAGTATGAATGCTTTCAATTTCTGTAAAATGATTGCTTAATTTTTTTTTTAAGGATTTGAATACTAGTGGTATCGTCATCTACAATAAGGATCGTATATTTTTTCATGCGCTTTCCTGTAAAGATACTTTTTTTTGAGTTTTTGTTAAACAATATAGATTTTTTTGGATTCAAAATTCCCAGTGATTCTCTTAAATTCCCAATTTTTCTCTCTATCGCCTACTTATTTATTTGTTCCAGATTTATAGTTGTTTCTTTTATTAATTTTACAAAAAAAATAAAAAATGAAGGCAGTTTTAGATGGTTTTTCAGAAAATGCTTCTTAAAACTTTCGAGAAGTGTTGCTGATGTTGAGTTGTCAAAGTTTAGGCCCTCATGACCAACAATAAAACACGGTTTTTTAACGTTTGATAATGCAATGGAAACAATGCGTTAAAAAACTATATTTTTTTGTTAGAAAAACAATATATTTGGAAACTTATATACAATCTGTACTCAATGAAGCAAATTTATACAAAGCTCAGCTTTTTGTTTTCCCTTTTTATTGCGATGAATACTTTTTCTCAGGAAACACTTCCCATTTATTGGGATTATCTTTCTGACAATGTGTATTTACTTCACCCTGCTGCTGCTGGGATTGGAAATTCGTCTAAATTAAGGTTTACGGCAAGACAGCAATGGCAAGGTATTCCCAACGCGCCAGCACTACAGACGTTAAGTTTTCATACAAAATTAGGAGAAGAAACCAATGCTGGGTATGGTTTTGTGTTGTTCAACGATCAAAATGGATACCACTCTCAACAGGGTTTACAAGGCACCTATGCCTACCATTTGCCACTGAGCGATGGCCGCTTGTTTGAACAACTTTCTTTTGGATTGTCTTTTACATTTGTTCAAAACCAGTCCGATCAAAGATCCTTTTTTGGAGATCCTGCAGTTGCACAAGTCATCGAAAGCACGAGTTATTACAATGCAGATTTTGGAATGTCCTATCATTTGGGAGGGTTCTCTTCCTATTTTACGGTGAAGAATTTGTTGCTAACAGCAAAAAACAACTTAAATATTAACGAACCACTCGATTTAAGGAACTATATCTTTACGGCAGGGTATTACTTTGGACAAGAAAATGCGGTACAATTGGAACCCTCTTTGATGTTACAGTTTAGAGAAGGTACTGGCGAACGTTTAGCCGATCTGAACTTAAAAGCTTATAAGACTTTTGGAGATACCCAATTATGGGCTGCTTTGTCTTATAGAAAAAACTTTGAGAGTGGCGCTATTGAGAACGCACAATACATTACACCAATTGTGGGGTTGAACTATAAAAACTTCATGTTTTCTTATACCTATACACGTCAATTGAATGACATTTTACTATCGAACAGCGGGTTCAATCAAATAAGTGTTGGTTTGAATTTATTTACACGAGCGCCAAGAGGTGCTGCTTGTCCAAATATTAATTCTGCTTTTAACGGCTTTTAGAAGTCCGTTTCTATAATTTGTAAAGATTTTTTGTGCTCGCCATCTGCCAGCAATTTGGTGAGAATACTTTTGTTGCTATTTATCAAAAATAGCTGCGAGGACTTGCTGGTGGCTGCTGCTTTTTTTAAGAGATTGGCTTCAGACAATACTTTCTGAGTTTGTTTTGCAACCGCTTGTCCAGAATCGATAATGTGTATTTTAGACCCAAGAATTTTCCGAATCTGGGGGATTAAATAAGGATAATGTGTGCAGCCCAATACCAAACAATCTATCTGCTCGGAAATCATTGGCTCGAGGTAGCTTTGCAATAAGTGCGTCATTTCTTCTGACTCCAGTTTTCCGTTTTCGATGAGTGCAACTAGGCCAGCGCCAATTTGTTCTATAATTTGAATTTTGCTGTTTAGTTTTTGTGATGTCTTTTCAAATAGCGCACTGTTTAAAGTTCCTTTGGTTGCCAATATACCGATGGTGTTGGTTTTGGTTTGGAGTGCTGCGGGTTTTATTGCGGGTTCTATGCCAATAAAAGGGACTTTATAGTGGGCTCGTAAATACGCAATGGCATTGGTTGTTGCCGTATTGCAGGCAACCACAATAATTTTACAGTTTTTGTTGAGTAGATACTCCGTATTTTTAATGGCCAATGCAATGATTTCTTCTTTGCTTTTTGTGCCATAGGGAGCGTTTTTGCTGTCCGAGAGGTACAGTGTACTCTCCATAGGCAATAGTTGGTTGATTTCTTTCCAGATAGAGGTTCCCCCAACTCCAGAATCAAAAATACCAATCGAAAAGTCTTCTTGTATCATTGTGGTAAAAATAAAAAAACCTACTCAATAAGAGTAGGTTTTTTTATTTTAATAAGAGCGCTCCTTAATTTCTTGGTTGTGGATCTGCTAATAAACCTAATTTTGCTTTTACTGCTTCGTATAAGTCTTCTCCTTTTTTAACGATCAACATGTTTGAAGTAAAAACATACAAAATACCTTTTGATGCTGCTACTGCGTTAATTGCGTCAATTGCTTTTTTGTTGATTGGCTCTAAACCTTTGCTTTGTAATTGTTGCAATTCTTGTGGTGCCATTTGTTGTGCATTTTGAAGTCTTTGGTAGTCTCCTTGCAATTCTGCTTTTCTTTTTTGGTTGGTTTCGTCTGTTTGAGTTGTTGCTTCAGCATCGTACTTCTTTGCTTTGTTCTCAAACTTTTTCTTCATGCCTTCAATATCGTCCTTCATTGTCTTTGCTTTTTTGTCCAAATCTGCGAACAATGCTCTTGTTTCAGACATATTAGCAACAACTCTTTCAAAATCAACATGAGCTACTTTTTGTGCATTTGTGATTCCACCCAATCCTAATGTAAATACAGCAATTAATAGTAACGTTTTAAAATTCTTCATCCTAAGTTTAATTTAATTAATTATTATTGTTTTCTTGTTCTTCTTTTTTCTTTTTTGCAGCTTCCTGCTTCTCTTTTAATTGCTTTCTTTTTGCTTCTTTTTTCGCCAATAATTCAGCTCTTCTTGTTGCAATAAGTTGCTTTTTCTTTTCTTTTTTCGCGAGTAATTCCTCTTTTTTCTTTTGTTTGGCTGCCAACAGTGCTTTTTGTCTGGCACTTAGTTCTTTTGGAGCTGTTTTCTTTTCTTGTTGTTTCGCTTTTCGATCTGTAACCTTTCGGGTCTTATCGATCGCTGCTAAAACTATTTCGCTAATATCGTATTTTTTATTTGAATATAGCATAATCAATTCGCTAGATTTATCAAAAACGAAGTCATATTTTTTTGCTTTTACAATTTTTTGAATTGCATAATAAACTTGATCTTGTATTGGCTTTACCAATTGCTTTCTAACGAGGAACATATCTCCGTTGGGGCCAAAGTACAGCGATTCCAATCTTCTTAATTCTTCCTGTTTTAAAGTAATGTCTTCTTCTTTTTCTTCGATTAAATCCTTGGTAAGAATTGCTTTTTCGTTGGCTAAATCTGTTTTTAGCACTTCAATATGTCTTGCTTCGGTGTCTAGTTTTTTCTTCCACTTTGCAATTTTGGCATTCAATGTGTTTTGAGCTTGGATATATTCTGGGAGGTTTTCTAGAATATACTCCATATCAATATAGGCTATTCGTTGATTTTTTTGGGCATAACTCCCGAATGCGATAAGTGAAAGAACGATACGTAAAACTATTTTTTTCATTTATATTATGTGTTTATAAAAAACCGTGCCAAAAAAGGACATCTTACAAATGTACTCTTTTCTTAGAACTGTCTTCCGATTATAAAATGTGTTTGCCACCCCGATTTTAATACTTGTCCAGGCAATGGATCAAATCCATGTGCAAAATCAATTCCTAAAAGACCAAATGCAGGCATAAATACTCGAATCCCTAATCCTGCAGATCTCTTTACTTCAAACGGTTTAAATTCATCAAAAGTATCATACGAGTTTCCTGCTTCTAAAAACCCAACTGCATATATGGATGCTGAGGGTGTATCAGTAATGGAGTATCTTAACTCTAATTGGTATTTGCTGTACATGGTTCCCCCTCCATTTTCTAAGGGTGTTAAACGGCTGTTTTCATACCCTCTTAATCCAATGGTTTCTCTACCGTCCAATTGGAAGGCAGCAACGCCATCTCCTCCTACAAAATATCTTTCAAAGGGCGTATGTCCAACGGCTTCGTTGTAGTAGCCCAAATAGCCAATTTCAATGTTTTTCATAAGTACCAACTTATCGGTAAAAGCGGAATACCATTTCCCTTTCATGCTTATTTTATAGTATTCCAACCATTTGTAGTTTTCTGCAATTTGATCATTCTTTTCTTCCGGTGTTAGTTCTTCAGAAACCGAATAATCTTTCCCGTTTAATAGTGAGTAGGGAAGGGTTGCTTTTACTGCAACAGAAAATTCAGATCCGTAGGTAGGGAAAATCAAACTTGGTCCCGAGGAGTTTCTTGCTAAACTCACATTATAGGCCAAATTGTTCAAGGTTCCATTGCTTAGTACATTACTTCCAACTCTAAATCCATAGTTGTTCAAATTGAAACTTTGGTAGCTAATGCTTTGAGATAATTGAAAGAAATCGTCTGGCCATTGTAAACGTTGCCCTAAGCCTAAGGAGGCTCCAATGATTCCTAAACTTTGATTTTTGTCTACCTCAAAAGTTTGTGGATTGATCTGATATTGATTTGATGAATAAATCGAGAATGATAATGATTTCGGTTTCTTACCTCCTAACCAAGGCTCTGAGAAAGAAAAACTATAGGTATTGAAGGTTCTACTAGATTGTAAACGAATCGATAGTGTTTGACCGTCTCCCATTGGTAAGGGTTTGTAGGCCGCTTTGTTGAACATGTTACGGAAAGAGAAATTGTTAAAAGACAGTCCGAGGGTTCCAATAAAGGATCCTCCACCGTATCCTCCTTGCAGTTCTATTTGACTTCCTCCCTTTTCAACCACATTGAAATTAATGTCTGCCGTTTTGTTTTGATAATCTGGATTGACATCTGGCGTTACATTTTGATCAAAAAATCCGAGTTGTCCAATTTCACGAATGGATCGAATAATGGCACTTCTGCTAAACAAATCACCTGGTTTTACTCGCAATTCTCTAAACAATACATGATCGTTTGTTTTGTCGTTTCCGGAAACAGATACTTTTTTAATGGTTGCTTTTTCGTCTTCTCGAATTCTGATTTCTACGGTAATAGAATCGTTTTCTACTTTGGTTTCTACTGCATTTACGGAAGAAAACAAAAAACCGTTGTCTTGATACAAGGTCGATAAATCTTGGGATGTTGGACTTCCGTCTCCACTTACTCGTTCTTTTAAAACAACTCCATTATAAACGTCTCCATTTTCTATGCGTAAGAATTGTCTTAAGTATTCGTCTGTGTATTCTTTGTTTCCAACAAATAAAATTTCAGAAAAACGGTATTGTCTCCCTTCTTCCAATTCAATTTCTAAGTTGATGGTGTTGTCGTCGTTCCAAGTAAGTTTGTCACTCAAAATACGCGCGTCTCGATAGCCCAATTTGCTATACATTTTTAAAATGCTTTCCAAATCTTCTCGATAATCCTCTTCAATGTATTTAGATCCTTTCCAAAAACGTCCAAAGAATTTTCTTTTGGTGTTTTTCATTGCTTTTCGCAACTTATAATTAGAAAGGGATGCGTTTCCAATGAAATCAATATTTTTAATTTTGATTTTATTTCCTTTGTCAATTAGAATCGACATGTTTACCGTATTGATATCTGTGGTATCATTTTGAATTACTAAATTCACTTTCGTTTTCAAATATCCTTTGTCGGTATATTTCTTCTCGAAATAATTTTTGGTGGTAACAATGAGGTTGTCGGTTACCATTGCTCCAATTTTTAATTCGGCCTCTTCAATCAGTGTTTTCGCTTTTGATTTTTTAACACCACTCACTTTTACCGTATTTAATTGCGGCAATTCTTGGACATCAAATTGAAGATATACAGCCGTACTGTCTACTTTTTCAAGATATACATCTACGTTGCTAAATTGTTTACTCTCATACAATTTTTTGATGGCACTGGTCAGTTTGTCTCCTGGAAGTTTAATTTTCAATCCAGGTCTTAGTCCTGTAAAAACACGAACGGTTTCTTCGCTAAACTTTTTTAACCCCGTAACACTAATGCCACCCAAAACGTATTCTTTCCCTTCCACGAAAGAAACGTTCTGGATTAGGGTATCTTTCTTTATTTGAGTAATACTGTCAGTTTTTGTTTGCGAATTTGCAATCAAAGTAAAAAAAAGTGCAGTACATACTAATACAACAGAAATGCTATTCTGTAATTTGTTCGCTTGTTTTTCCAAATCTTCGTTCTCTATTCTGATATTCTATTATTGCATCATAAAAATGCGCTTCTCTAAAGTCTGGCCAAAGTATATCTGTGAAATATAATTCGGCATATGCCATTTGCCATAATAAGAAATTACTAATGCGTTGTTCTCCACTTGTTCTTATCATTAAATCAACGTCGGGCAAATTAAATGTATATAAATGGTTATTTATAGTGTTTTCGTTAATTTCTTTGATTAAAAGTTCTTTATTAACAACTTTTTTAGATATGTTTTTGATTGTATTAACAATTTCTTCTCGAGATCCATAACTTAATGCCAAAGTTAGGATGATTCTGGTATTGTTTTTTGTGTCAGAAAGAACCCCTTTCAAAACTTTTTGTGCTTTGGGTGGCAGGTTTTCAATTCCGCCAATGGCATTTACCTGAACGCCGTTTTTTTGAAAGTCTTTCAGTTCTTTATTCAATGAATGCACCAAGAGACTCATCAATGCATCTACTTCCATTTTTGGGCGGTTCCAGTTTTCGGTAGAAAAGGCATAGAGTGTGATTGCTTTAACACCAATTTTCGTAGCTGCTTTTACCGATTCTCGAACTGCGGTAAGGGCATTTTTATGACCAAAAACTCTACTCATTCCTTTACTTTTTGCCCAGCGTCCATTTCCATCCATAATAATGGCAACGTGTTTTGGAACATTTTGTAAATTAATTAGTCGTTTTTTATCCATAAATTATAATCCTTTTGTGTAACAGGCTGGTCGACCAAATGTATATACTAATGAAACCCCTGTAAAGGCATACCAATCATTTCCATTCCCACCAAAATCCAATGCGGGAAATCTGCCGGTTGCATAATCTAAATCATCCTCAAAAGTATACCTTACTTTCGCTTCTATTGCAAAGGCAAAGGCACCTCCGAGTTTTGATTTATACCCTACGCCAAATGGGATTGCATAGGAGGTTTTGTTGGTATAGCTAATGCTGCCATTGGCGGCAACATTTTGTGCAGATTTATATTGAAATGATGCCAGTTCAATGAGAATATAAGGAGTTGACAATTTTCCTGGAGAAGAAAGATCGTACTCATAAAAATTATATTCTAAACCCACTGCAAATTCATTTATGGTGTTGCTAAATTGATATCCTCTCTCTGTTTTATAATCGGTGCTCGCCTCTTTGTCGTCACCAGTAATTGGAAGGTAACTAAAAGTACCTCTTAGGGCCATTCTTGGATTCCAGTTCCATTTGTAAATCAATCCTCCAGCAAGTTGGTTGGGATAAATATAATGGGTGCGTCCAATGTCTCCTACATAGTTTGACCCTCCTACAAAGAATCCGATTTCATTAATTTGACCTAATGAAATGGATGAAAAACTGATACAAATTATGAATAATATACATTTTTTCATGGTCAAAAATAGCTTGCAAATATATGGGTTTCAATTTGCTTTAAAAAGTTAATATCCAGTCTTTTTTGAATAACAACGAATTTGCTTATTTATTGTTGGATTTTATTGAAAAAGGGGATTCATTTCGAATATCTTCTCCCCAGAGCAATTTGCTTCGAAGTGTCTGTAAAAAAGATTGATTGTTTGGCAACATACTTTTGATCGTAAATGGTGCTTTGGCGATAAAAATTTTGGTCCCTATTGGAACAGTAGCAATCCGAGAATCTAATGATATTAAGAACTTTTTCTCTCGTGCGTCTACTTCCAATTCGATGTTGGTGTCATCTGGAATGACCATGGGCCGTGCATTTAAGTTGTGGGGTGCAATGGGAGTGATGACCAAACTTTTTGAAGCGGGTAAGATTACCGGGCCATTGCAGCTTAGTGAATAGCCCGTAGAGCCTGTTGGAGTTGCTATAATTAAACCATCTGCCCAATAATTGGTGAGGTATTCTTTGTTTAAATAGGTTTGTACACCAATCATTGAAGTGGTGTTTTTTCGAGAAATTGTAATTTCGTTTAAAGCGAAATTTAACTCTTTGAGGCTATTTATTGCTGGCTCGGTTCGAATGCTTAATAGCGTTCGTTCTTGAATGGTAAAATCGCCATTCAAAACACAGGCAACACTCTCTTTAATTGCGTCTTTCTTGATGGATGCCAAGAAGCCCATTCGACCTGCATTGATTCCTAAAATCGGAATGTTTAAATCTCTGACATAGTTGATTGCTCTTAAAATAGTACCATCACCACCAATGGTAAATAACAAATTGAAAGAGGTGTTTAAATCATTGAAATGCTCAAATGTTGGGTACTTTTTATCCAAAACATGGTTCTTGTTTAAAAGCATGTAGAATTTTTTTTCAAAAAAGACAACAACTTTCTGCGCTTCCAACACGTTTAAAAGAATTTGAACTTCTTTTTCTGTTGTTAAAGAATAAGATTGACCGTAAATTGCTATTTTTTTCATCAAATATTGAGGTATTTTTGAAGGTATTGAGATCTGTTTTTTAAATCGTCTAAGTAGGAATCATTTTCATGAGAGGATACAATGACATATTCATATCTTCTAAGAGTTTGGATGATCTCAGTGATGTTTTGTGTGACTACTTTTAAGGTTACTTGCACATTGCCTGCCTTTTTCTCGGAGATGTAGCAGCCTAATAATTTTCCTCTGCTTACTTCCACAATTTGTGAAATTCGTGGCATTGAAAAATTATTCTCTACCGTTTCTATAACCAAGGTTTCGCTTTCTTCATTCATAAACGGACTGGATGCAAAAACATCTAAGACATCGCATAAATCATAATACCCAAGGTATTTTTTTCTTTGATCTAAAACCGGAATTACTGTAGCATCGTTGTCTGCAAAAATTTGTAGCAAAGCCAAAACAGGGGTCTTTTCATCTGCAAAAAAACCGGTCAAAAGATGTTTGTAGTCCGACAATAAAGCCGATTTGTTTTCTATGGTTTGAATATCACTTTCAGAAAATGAACCCAGGAAAACACCGTTTTCTACCATATTAAAATGGGTAATCGGATAATCATTGAACAACTTTTGAGCCTTTTCTACCGTGCTTTTGGGTGTTAATGATTTGATTTCTTTTAAGATGTAATCTGTAATGTTCATGTACTACGAATATAGGATAAAATCATTTAATGAGTTATCTTTGCAACCTAATTTTAGACAATGACAAAGTTAAGTGTAAATATCAATAAAATTGCAACTTTACGCAATTCAAGAGGGGGAGATGTTCCCAACCTCTTACAAGTAGCTTCCGATATTCAGGATTTTGGTGCTCAGGGCATTACCATTCATCCCAGACCCGATGAACGTCATATTAAATATCAAGACGCGAGAGACTTGGTTTCTGTAGTACATACAGAATACAATATTGAAGGGAATCCAATTCAATCTTTCATCGATTTGGTGCTAGAAACAAAACCGACCCAAGTTACTTTGGTACCCGATGGAGTAGATGCCATTACGTCGAATGCTGGCTGGGATACCCTACAACACCAGTCTTTTTTGCAAGAGGTGATTGGTGAGTTTCAACAAAACGGAATTCGAACTTCGGTATTTATTGGCACCGATTTACAACTGATTGAAGCGGCTGCAAAAACAGGAACAGATCGCATAGAACTTTATACAGAAGATTTTGCCACCCAATATGAGAGGGGAAACAAAGCAGCTATAAAACCCTATACTGAAGCTGCGATTTTAGCACATTCTTTAGGATTAGGAATCAATGCAGGGCACGATTTGAGTTTAGAGAACATCCAATTTTTTAAAGAGAATATTCCGTATTTAGCGGAAGTTTCTATTGGACATGCATTGATAGCTGAAAGTCTATACTTAGGACTTGAAAATGTTGTAAATATGTACCTACATCGATTACAATAATATGGAGATTTTACATGCAACGATCAAAGGAACTGGAAAACCTTTGCTCATTTTACACGGGTATTTTGGAATGAGTGACAACTGGAAAACCCTTGGGAATCAGTTTGCAGAAAATTACCAAGTGCATTTAATTGATCAAAGAAATCACGGACGTAGTTTTCATGCTTCGGCGTTTAATTATGCATTGCTGGTAGAAGACCTATACCGTTATATTCAACACCATCAACTAGAAGAAGTACATCTTTTGGGACACTCGATGGGTGGAAAAACAGCCATGCTTTTTGCCGTTACGCATCCCCAAATGATTGCGAAACTAATGATTGCAGACATTTCTCCAAGAAAATACGAACCCCATCACAATGCCATTTTAGCGGGATTGAATTCCATTGATTTTTCCATACAAACTACTAGAAGGTTGGTAGATGCAAAATTGGCGGAACTGATTCCAGAAGTGGGAATCCGACAATTTTTACTTAAAAATGTGTACTGGATTGAAAAAGGAAGATTGGCGTTTCGTTTTCACCTACAATCATTGACCGAAAACAATGCTCATATTGGTGATGCCTTACCAAATGGGTCTTCTTTTGCAGGGAAAACCTTATTCCTAAAGGGTGCAAAATCGGGGTATATTACAGACCAAGAATTGCCAGTTATAGATTCGCATTTCTCAAATGCAACTGTGGTTACTATTGCCAACGCAGGACATTGGTTGCATGCAGAAAATTCCAAAGATTTTTACAATGCGGTGGTTGGTTTTTTAGCAGCCTAATCAAAATTATCAAAAAATAAAAACCCCCAAGGATTACTTGGGGGTTTAGAGATTGTATTTATAGCAGTTTAAAAGGTTAGCGTAACTCCTATTAAAAAGTTTCGAGTGGCTTGTGGATAATAACCAGCCCCATCTACTGTTGTTATTTCTCCTGGACTAGACCAGTCATCTTCATAGGTATAATAGTAGCCTCTGTCTAAATATTCTTTGTTGAAAATATTATTGATCAATGCAGAAAATACGACGGATTTAAAAACCGAGGTAGCTCTCAATGCATACACAAGGTTGATGTCTGAGGTGAAAAAACTTTTTAAGACATCATTGGTTGAAATGGCACTGCTAAAATTACTCATGTATTGTTTGCCAACATACTTTGATAATAGGGAGATTTGTAAATTCTCTTCTGGAGCATAGGTAAATACATTTCCAATCACCACATTTGGCGAAAATGATAAATGGGTGTCTCCCAAAGCTACAGGGCTCTCTTCTCCATCTCTGTTGATAAAGAATGCATTGTTTTTATTGCTGCTAAAAGCTGCATTGGGACGAATGGTCAATGCATCGCTGAGGCGAATGTCTGCATCTATTTCTAAACCCAATCGATAACTGCTTCCTGAAGTTGCTCTTATTGGAGCTCCTACATCATCAATAGCCCCTGTGAGCACCAACTGATTTTTATAGTCCATATAGTAAATATTGGTATTCAGTTTGATATTTTCATTTTTTAAACGCCAACCCAATTCGAAATCGTGTAAGGTTTCTGGAGTATCAATTCCACTTTCAAAATCATTTCTGTTAGGTTCTCTATTGGCTACAGCAAAAGAAGTGTAGAGCTTGTTACGGTCATTGACTGTATAGGTAAACCCAAATTTTGGATTGAAGAAATCAAAGGATGCATCTACATCAATGGCTTCTATATCGGAAGTGATGCCTTTTGTTTGATAACCTACGAATCTCCCTTGCAAATCTAAGTATCCTGATAATTTGTTGGAAAGTGTAAAGGTCGCTTTTGCAAATGCTGAAAAGTCAGTTTTGGTAGCATCTGAAAAGTAGTAGCGATCTCGAATGCTGGTGTTGGGAGCTAAATCTGCTCCCCAAATGACTTCGCCAAAATGATCTCCTTTGTAGTTTGAATAGGAAACTCCGGCAATAAAATTTAGCATGTCGGTTTTGTAGTTGGTGTTGAAATTAAAGACATAAAAATCATTTTCTAACCAACGTCTTACAATAACATCGCTGCCATCGACAATTAAATTATCAAAGTTTGCTGCGTTTTCTTCCGCCTTATACTGCTCGAAAAAACCAGCTCCTTTTGTATAGTTCAATCCAAGTGTCGAAGTCCATTGTGCATTTAGTTTTTGATTCCAATGCAATTGGTAATGGTTTTGAATATAATCGTCTACCTCATTGTCATAGGTATATGGGTTTTGTCTTCGATCTTCTATTAATTCCTCTGCCGTTAAACCATACCAAGCTTGATATGTTTTTTCTTTACCTCCAAAAGAAACTGCTTTTATCAGGGTGTTTTCATCGGTGTAACTGGCTTGTAAATAATAGGATTTTAAATCTGCAGAGGCTCTGTCTACATAGCCATCGGATGCAATTGTTGACAAACGTCCCGCAATTTCTACACTTTGACCAAGGGCTGTAGTATTTAATTTTCCAGTACTGAACTTTAAAGTATTTTTTCGGGTATTAAAAGACCCAAAAGAATTGGAGATTTCTCCGAACGCATCTTCAGAAATAGCGTCTGTTAAAATATTTAAACTGGCTCCAAAAGCGCCCGACCCATTGGTAGAAGTCCCAACACCACGTTGCAATTGTAGGTTTTGTGTAGAGGAAGCAAAATCGCCTAAGTTTACCCAAAATGTTCCATGACTTTCTGCATCGTTATACGGAATTCCGTTAACGGTTACATTAATGCGTTCTCCATTAGAACCTCGAACACTCATGTAGGTATAGCCAACACCTGCTCCTGCATCTGAGGAAGAAACAACAGAAGGCATATAGTTCAATAGAATAGGAATGTCTTGCCCGAGGTTTCTTTTTGCAATTTCTTTTTTTGATAAGTTGGAGAAGGTAACAGGAACTTCTGTATTTACTCTGACTGCTGAAACCAATACTTCTTCTAAAATAGTTTCTTCCAAAAATAATTCGACAATAATATTTTCGTTTTGAGTTATTTTTTGATCCAAATAACGCGTTTTAAACCCCAGATAGGAAATGGCTACTTTGTAGGTTCCTTTGGAAATGGTTAAAGAAAATTTTCCTTCAATATCGGTAGTCGCTCCTTGGTTCAATGAGCGAATTTGAATAGTGGCTCCCGATAAGGGTTCTTGGTTTTGATCTACAACTTTCCCAGACAATGTTACCATTTGTGCATTGACAAGAACGCTTGTAAAGAAGCATAAAAAAAGTGTAATTTTTTTCATTTTAAAAAATTTAAAACGAATAAAAAGAGGTAATTATTCTTAATGATTAGTAGTGAATAATTAATTTTTGTGTGCAGTAAATGCATCACAATTGTATTTCCGAAAAGACAATAAGGTCTTCTACGAATTTACGTTTCCTAAACAGCATTACCTGTTCTAGGTTCAATGGGTATGATCTCAGCCGATTAAAGCACCCCTTTATGAGAACATGACAAAATTAAGTTGCTTTTTTGTAATGAGAAACTAAAAAAGGGTTTTTTTTAATCGAGCTTTGGTTTTTTTCGTAGTGTTTTTTTTGCAGCGGTTCTTTGTTTGGTTTCAGAACGTCTTCGCAGCGATGCCTTAGTCGGTTTTGTAGGTCTTCTTTTTTTAGGGCGAGCTAGATTTTCTGCAATTAATTGCAAAAATTTTTGAAGGGCAATTTCTTTGTTTCGGTGTTGTGACCTGGTCGCTTCACAGGATAAAATAAGATGATTTTCTTTGGTAAGTTTTGAGGCTAATTTTTGTTTTAAAAGTTGTTTTTCATTTTCAGACAATATGGTTGATTTCTCTAGATCAAAATATAATTCGACCCGAGAAGAGACTTTGTTTACATGCTGCCCTCCTGCGCCTGAGCTTCGACTTGCTTTAAAATGGAGTTCTTTTAGGATGTTTTCTTTGTTCATGTACCTACAATTTTTAAGCCGAGCAAACGTGCACTAATTTTAAAAAACCTCTTGAGGAAAAGGAGGTTGAATTTTATTTTTTGACGGCTACTTTTTGTTCCTTTGCTGTCAAGGATTCAGAAAATGAGAACAAGTATTCTTTCTGACGGATGATTTCATCAATGGCTGCTGTTGCGACCTTTAAACGTGTTTCTTTATCTCCTTTTAATAAAATATAATTTTTTTGGTTCTTTTTTAAGGCATTTTCAAAAGCGGTAAACATCTCCAAACGTCTTCCAGGTCGATCTCTTAAATCGTCTTCTTCCCAGGGAGTATCTACATAGGTGAGTAGGTACAAATCATACTGATTTTCTTCAGAGGCTTTGTTGAGTTTTTCGTCTACAAACCCACCATAATACTCTTCGGAATAGACTTTGGTTTCTAACAAATCGGTATCGCAAATAAGCAGCTTATCGGCTCTTTTTGCCAATTTGTTTTCTAAGCGCATTTGCCCGATTGCTATCGGTACTAAGTCAGAAATTTCACAGGTTTTTCGTTCGTTATTCCATTTTTTCTGCAAATATTCTCTTGCAAATTCTGGGGTCCAAACCGTATTGTAATGACGAGCTAGTTGTTTGGAAAGTGTTGTTTTTCCGGTAGATTCTGGGCCAAATAAAACAACTTTCACTAAGTTGATAGGGTCTTGTTTAAGTTCTTTTTCCATGCGTAATAGCCAAAAATGGCAATAAATGTAAATCCTAAATATTGAAAACTTGTAAATGTAAATCCTTTGTAAAAATACAAGGGTACTGAAATGATGTCGCCCACAATCCAAAAGAGCCAATTTTCGATTTTCCTTTTTGCCATTAACCACATTCCTACAAAGAAAATAGCCGTGGTTATGGTATCTGCATAGGCAACCCAGTTTGTCCATTTGTTAAAAGCCTTGTATACTAAATATACGAAGAGTAGTGTGGCAATAAATATAAAGAAGGAAATTTTTTGCTCTTTAAAAGTCGTTTTGGAAATTTTAGTGACTGGAATGTTATCTACCTTTCGGGACCATAAATACCAGCCATACACACTCATGATGAAATAGTAGCCGTTGATCATCATGTCGCCTAAAAGTTCCCATTGAACCAATAGATATACAAAGATAGCGGTGCTAATCATTCCGGTAGGGAATACCCAGATGTTGTTTTTTTTCGAGCACCAAACCGATAAGAATCCAAAGACAACAGCAATAATTTCCAAAGCAGTCTCTGATGTTGAGTAGGTTTTGTATTGGGCGAAAAAGAAGTCAAAAATTTCTGACATGGTTGTTTTTAAACAGATTTTTGTGAAGCAAAAGTAAGAAGTTCTTATGGAACTTTAGGTTCTTTTTTTAAGCGATTCACTGGGTGGTTTGATGGTGTTGAAAGGGATATTTGTGTGGGTTTTTTTAATAAGCGAATACACAGGTAAAATCTTCAAATTCTAAAAATTGAATTTGGTATGCTTTTGAGGTCCCATCGTAACGAATTTCTCCCGTTGTTTTTTTATCTTCAAATTTAAAATCTGTGATGTGTATGTGATGTAAAAATAAAAGTTTTTTCTTTCCGTATATCTTATACAAACTTTCTTTGGCACCCCAAACAATGGTGAGTTTTCGAATTAAAGCTCCTACATTTGCAATGGTTTTGTATTCTTCTAAGGAGGTGAATTTATGGGCGATTTTTAAAATTTTCTCTCGTTGTTTTTCAATATCAATTCCAACAGGTATGTTTTCAGAGAAAATAATTCCAGTAAATGTAAATGAGTGCGTGATGGAAATAAATTGCCCATTTTTTAGATGGGGTTTACCAAAAGTATCATAAATGAGATCAAAATCAGAATATCCAATTTCCTTCAATAAATGGCGAATGCTTAAAAATCCCTTTTGATGCAATTCCGATTTCATTGATTGCAAGCGCGTTGCACTATTTTTTGACAAGGAAATTCCTTTCTTTAATTCTGAAATCGATTCTTCAATCTTCCAAATCAGGACTTTAGTTGTTTTATTTACGGATACTATTTTATAAAGAGCCATATTTTTTAAAATGGATGTTGTAACTTTGCACCTTGAAAAATTAGAACATAAAGATACAAAAATATGAGTGCAACCACAGCGTACGTTCCCTTCAAAGTTAAGGATATTTCTTTAGCAGATTGGGGAAGAAAAGAAATGGATTTGGCAGAAGCAGAAATGCCAGGATTAATGAGTTTGAGAGAAGAGTATAGAGACTCCCAGCCTTTAAAAGGGGCAAGAATTGCAGGGTGTTTACACATGACCATTCAAACAGCGATTTTAATCGAAACTTTACAAGCTTTAGGCGCGGAAGTTACTTGGAGTTCTTGTAATATTTTTTCGACACAAGATCAAGCTGCTGCTGCGATTGCAGCAACAGGAACGTCAGTTTATGCTTGGAAAGGGATGAACGAAGAAGAATTTGATTGGTGTATTGAACAAACTTTATTTTTTGGTGAAGACAAAAAACCATTGAATATGATTTTGGATGATGGTGGTGATTTAACTAATATGGTCTTGGATCGTTTTCCAGAGTTGGCGGAAGGGATCAATGGATTGTCTGAAGAAACGACTACGGGAGTTCACAGATTATACGAACGTGTTAAAAACGGAACATTGCCAATCCCAGCAATCAATATCAATGACTCGGTAACAAAATCGAAATTTGATAATAAATACGGTTGTAAAGAATCTGCGGTTGATGCCATTCGGAGAGCAACTGATATCATGTTGGCAGGAAAAAGGGTAACAGTATGTGGATATGGTGACGTAGGTAAAGGTACTGCGGCTTCTTTTAAAGGTGCTGGTTCTATCGTTACTATTACAGAAATCGATCCTATTTGTGCCTTACAAGCGGCCATGGACGGATTTGAAGTAAAGAGATTGGAAACAGTTGTTGGAAATTCGGACATTATAATTACTACTACTGGAAATAAAGACATCGTTCGCGGAGAACATTTTGAAGCGATGAAAGACAAGGTAATTATTGCCAATATTGGTCATTTTGATAATGAAATTGATGTTCCTTATTTAAATGCAAATAGCGAGAAAGTTGAAATCAAACCACAAGTTGACAAATACAATATCAATGGAAACGATATTATCTTATTAGCAGAAGGGCGTTTGGTTAATTTAGGTTGTGCTACGGGACACCCTAGTTTTGTAATGTCCAATTCATTTACTAACCAAACATTAGCACAAATAGAACTTTGGAACAACGCGAAAGCCTACAAAAACGAAGTATATATGTTGCCAAAACATTTGGATGAGAAAGTAGCCTTTTTACACTTGGCAAAAATTGGTGTTGAGTTGACAGAATTGCGTCAAGATCAAGCAGAATATATTGGAGTTACTCAAGCAGGACCTTTTAAACCAGAACACTATAGATACTAGAAATTTATTTTCTGTACTTCTAGTTCAAAGGATTGCCTACTTACTACTCAAAAAAACCTTACAAAAAATTGTGAGGTTTTTTTTGTCTTTATTACTGCTTATTCATTGCTTTTAAAAAATCACTCAATTTTCACTATCTTTCCTAAAAAAAGCACTTGATATGCACAAACGAGAGATGACCGCTCTAGAAAATAGTTAGAAATGATGATAAAACATATAAAAAGCCAAGAATAATCTTGAGTCACAACCACTATATAATCTTCCATTATTTATAGACAATATTTCTTTTAAACTAAATAACTTTAGTAAAATGGGTAAGTGGTTTTTGTGGTAAATACACCTCTTCTAAACGCAATACTAGTAAGGGTTTAGGAATTAGTAAAATGGTTAATCCTTATTAATTATATATAGTTATACTATTACAATTATTATGTAAGTGTTTGATTTAGAATGAATATAGTTGAGGTGTAGTATTTAGTTTGAATACTAATATTCATATAGTTAACTTTGGTTGGTTGGTTATATTTTTATATATTGAAAAAAAACCATAATTATGAGCAATGCAATACCAACACCAAGGCAAACTTACACTTTAAAATTTACACGAAATGAAATTGAAAATATCATAATATATATCGCGGAAAAACTTCCTACTTATAAGTTATTAGACAATAATAAGACCTTAAATTCAATTCGTATTCAAGTTACAAGAGCTTTTCAACCTCAACATTTAGATATTAGGTTTCAAGAGTCAGAGGGAGACTCTACAACTTTTGAAATTGAAGTTTCAAAATTTACTGGAGGAATGACAAATGATGATAGTAATTTATATGCCAAGAAAAATTTAGATGAGTTTATGACTTTTTTAGTAAAATGTTTGGAAGGATATAAAATAACAGAAGAAGACATAAAAAACTTGAAAAAAGGTCAGACTAAGAATATGATTTTTTATTTAATATTCTTTGTTATAATAATTTGGTTCTTCTTTGGAGGAGGATTAGAAATGTTGATTTAGAATTTAAAAATCAAACTATTATCTCAAATTAAAACTCAATAAGGAACTATTTCATATTAACATTTAAAATCAGAAAAAATGAAAATTAAACAGATTTTATTAATATTTACATTCTCACTTTTATTGATAAACTGTGAAAACAGAACTAAAAGCATTAACAGTTCAACTGAAAGAAAAAAAAGAACAAATGACTGTAATGGTTATGGCGATAAAAGTTTTATAGAGTCTAAAATGAAACAAATGGATAGAGATATAATTGAGTTTACAGAAATAGGTAAAAGAAAATACTATATAAGGTATATTAGCTGGAGAACTGGAAGTGCTGTAAATGGCGACCAGATTCTTGATTACAAGAATTCTCCTTGCAGAGATTAAAGTTAGATTCAAAGCATATTAAAATAAAACAATATAAATACCCTTACAGAAATGTAGGGGTTTTCTTTTATTGTATAATCTCAATCTGAAACTCTGTTGGCATTTGATTAGTGTCTATTCTCTCGTTTTTATACATATAAAGTTAGTAAAGCATTAAAAAAAATGTAAAAAATACAGTAGTAAAAGCACTTAACTTATTGATGGTTAGGTATTTTTATTATAGCGAGGGTTCAACCATAAATAGATAGATACATAAAGAAATAGAGAGATAAAGAAATAGATAAATGGATATAAAGAGAGAGATACATATATTAATTTATAAAACTACATTATATACTATTACATTGAAAATGGTATGGTGAGGATTTCGAAAAGGCCGCTGATAAAGAAGTCCTTCATTTTTGGTGTTACCAATTACGGAATGGATTTTTGTGGTTTCTAAGGCTTCATTAAGGGACATGGGAGGGAGGATGGATGGCAACCGTTTTGCCAACATGGTTTTTCCAGATCCCGGTGGGCCAATGAGGATAATATTATGTCCGCCAGCTGCCGCAATTTCCATACAGCGTTTGATGGATTCTTGCCCTTTTACATCTGAAAAATCAAACTCAGGAAAATCAATGTTTTTATAAAATTCGGCTCGGGTATCTACAAGGGTAGGCTCCATTTTTTTGTCGCCGTTAAAATGCTGGATGACCTCCATAATATGACTCACCCCTAAAATAGTTAAATCATCAACAATTGTGGCCTCTTTGGCATTGGCTTTGGGTACCATAAAGTATTTAAACCCTTCCTCTTTGGCTTTGATGGCCATGGGCAAAACACCTCTTATGGGCTGCAAACTTCCGTCCAAAGAAAGCTCACCCATGATGATATAGTCATTTATAGTGTCTGATTTTATTTGATGGGAGGCAGCCAAAATTCCAACCGCCAGTGTTAGATCATAAGCCGCGCCTTCTTTCCGAATATCGGCAGGCGCCATATTGATAATGATCTTTTTACCAGGAAGTTTGTAGCTATTATTGTTGAGTGCAGCCGAAATTCGAAAGGAGCTTTCTCTCACCGCATTGTCTGGCAAGCCTACCAAATGATACCCAATGCCTTTATCAATGTTTACTTCAACAGTAATTGTAGTAGCTTCAATGCCGAAAACAGCCGAGCCATAGACCTTAACAAGCATGTTTTTTCTTTAAAGGTACTAAAAAATATACATATGTATATTTTTTAGTACCTAGAAATTTTTTAGCAATTCAAGGAATTGAGCGTTTTGTATAAAGTAATTGTCTAGGCCGAATTTCTACTTGCATTGATATTTCCAAACAAAGATCGCGTAACCATTTTTTCAAAAACAGCAAGTTCTTCGGTGTTGCCCGTTTCTTTTTGAAGTTCTTGAATTTTCTTTAAGGCATATTGCTGAATGGTTAAAAGTGGCAATACAATATGTTCTCTTACAGCTATGGACGCTTTTCCCTCTGGAAAATTCTCCATCAATTCAGTTTGTCCAGACAGTTTTAATAGCAATCGTTTTGTGGTATTGTATTCTTCAAAAATCAGTTTCCAAAAGTCGCCATATACAGGATCCTCTGCCATGTAGGCGGTCAATCCGAAAAATGATTTTGTCAAACTCATCATGCTGTTTTCGAGCAAAGTTTTAAAGAAATCGGAGGCGTTGTAAAATGCGACTACTTCATCAAATCGGTCGGCATCTTCGTACTTTTTCAATGCGGTTCCAACACCAAAAAAACCAGGAACATTTTGTTTCAATTGACTCCAACTTCCTACAAAAGGAATGGCTCTTAGTGCAGAGAAATCTAAGGTTGCTGAAGAAGATCGTTTGCTTGGTCGACTACCGATATTTGTTTTCGCATAGTATTTTAAGGTACTCATCTCTTCGAGATAGGGTAGAAATTGTGGATGATTTTTAAAATCTACATAAGCTTTATAGCTAGTAGCAGCCAAATCATCGATAATGCTTCTGTGCGCATCGTTCAATTGATCCTTGGTAAACACTTCATTTTTAATTCCAGAACTCAATAATTGTTCTAGGTTGTATTGCGAAGAGTTTAAGGTTCCAAAATTGGAACTTATGGTTTGTCCTTGTACGGTTAATTGAATTTCTTTGTCTTCAATCGTAGGGCCTAAAGAGGCATAAAATTGATGTGTTTTTCCACCTCCACGTGCAGGGGGTCCTCCACGACCGTCAAAGAAAATAACTTCAATTCCAAATTCACGTGAGATTTTTGTTAATGCTTCTTTTGCTTTAAAAATCCCCCAATTTGCCATTAAATAACCCCCATCTTTTGTTCCGTCAGAAAAACCTAACATGATGGTTTGTTTGTTTTTACGTTGTGCTACATGGGCTCTATAATGCTGGTTTGTGTAGATAGTACGCATGACTTCCTCTGCATTCTGTAAATCATCTACGGTTTCAAAAAGTGGGATGACATCTACGGGTAAGCAATCTTCAAAATCACATAAATTAAGCATCGCAAAGGCTTGCATTACATGCAAAGCGGTTTGATTATTACTTATGATATATCGATTTGACCCGCGTTCACCATTTCTAGCTTGGACGGTTTTAATTGCATACATCGATTCGATGGTTTTTACTGACATTTCATCGGTTAAAATAGTTGGATCTATTTTTCCTTTGACGGTGGCTAAAAATGCAAGCTGTTCTTTTTCTGAAAAGCTGAAATAATCTTCTGGGAATGTGGTGTCTCCACTCGCCAAAAGATCTTTAACTAGCTGGGTGAAAGCACTGTGATGCACGCGACTGTCTTGTCGTATATCGAGCGTTGCAAAGTGAAAACCAAAAATACGGATTTTATTAATCACATCGTTTAGCTCATCAAGAAACAAGGATTGATGCTTGTTGATGACAATTTCTTTGGCAGTTTCTAATTCATCTAAGAGTATTTTTTGAGAAAAGTTTACGTTGGCATAACTACGAACCACATGTTTGTAGAGTCTTTTTTCTAAACGGACTAAGATTTCTTGTACGCCACTGAATGTAAAACGCCTTTTTAAACGTTTGATATCTCTGTAATAGTTTCTTAGGATAGATTGCCGTAATCGTTCTGCTACATCTAAGGTTATTTGGGTAGTTACAAAAGGGTTTCCATCGCGATCACCTCCTGGCCAAAAACCAAGATCAATGATCTGATTGTCTACTTTTTCACCATCAAAAATATTGGTTTCGATGTAGTTGTGAATCTTGCTCACCGAGTGATAAAAAACATTTTCTAAATACCAAATAAGACTAACTGCCTCATCGTAAGGAGTTGGTTTTTGTTTTTTAAAGAAAGGTGTTTTTCCTAACTGAGATAACAAGTCTTTGATTAACAATAAGTTGTTATTTTGTATGGCATTGTCGAGATCTGTAATGATTCCTAATACCTCTCCAGGATAAAATTGTGTAGGATGAGCAGTTAAAACGATCCGTACTTTAAAATCTTCTAAATGTTTTTGGAGGGCTTCTTTCTTGTCTTTTGAAAACGCAATTTCTTTCGAATTTCGAAGGGTTCCAATACCATCCATATTGTTAACGATTGGAAAGGAAGCATCTTCAATGGCATCAAACAATACTACTTGACGTTCGATGTATTGAATAAATTGAAATAACAAGTCTTTTTTCTGGCTCTCAGAGGGGTTTTCTTGGTACTTTTCAAAGAAGGTCTCTACAATCTCTGTTGGATGCTTTCCTGCTGCAAATCCTTTTTCACAAACCGCATGAAATAGAGGTAATAATACGCCCGTATTGCTGATCGTGTCGAAAGGAAGTGTCATGAAAATACTGTTGTAAATTTGGTATCTAGACAACACGTTTTCGTTAAAGCGCGCTAATTTTGGAAGTGTAGACATTTTGATGAATTTTAAGTTTGGAAATTACAAAAAATGAAAACTATAGCACGTGTTTTTTTGGTAATAATCGGACGATTATTTGATGAAATGATAGAAATTTAAGTTGATTTTAGAGAAAATCGAAATTCAGGATGGGAGAAAATCACTTTAAAAATAGCAATATCCCTATTTTTAAACGAACTAAAACTTAGCAAGAGTTTGAAAAATTACCTTATAATTTTTTTAATGATTTTTGGGTTTTACCGTCTAAATGCTCTTTGTCTTTTTTTAAAAAATAAGGTTGAATTCTATTCTCTTTTCGATGAAGATTCCATTGGGAAGGGTCGTTTCTGTAGTTAATTTCCCGCGCCAATTTATTGTTTTGATAGCGGACTAGATCGTCTAATTTATAGATCTCAGGTTTCTTCTTCATTCCTTTAAATTCAAAAACACTTCTTCTGTTTCCGCCAAAACCTCCAAAGAGTCCTTCTACACTGTTAAAATCTAAATCGGGTAGGTAAACTTGAAAAAACTCAAAGGATAAAAAACCAAGCTTTTTTTTCAAGGAAACTGCAGTGTGTAAATCATCATTATACGAAGGATTAAATGTATAAATACTTTGCGGATTTTTTTCAAGCATTTTGCTTTCTTGTTGTGCATAGCATCCAATACTGGCTCCTAAAGAAAGTATAATAAGTAAGGTTCGTGTTTTTGTAAAAAAATAGTACAACTTCATGTTTCTCAAAAAATTACATTACAATATACATTATTTTTTGAAATTATTAATTCCTTTTTGCAACCAATTAAAATAAGTGTCTTTATCTGTATATTGTTGTGGGGTGTTTAAAATTTCTAAATTAGCATTCATTAAGATGTAATAAGGCTGTGATGCATTTTTAAAATTTACAATCTGAAATGTAGACCATTTGTCTCCATAGGTTTTAATTTTTTTTACATTCCCATTGGCTTTTAAGTAGGTAAATTGTTGTTCTTTTGGAAGCTCTTTTTCATAGTCATCTACATACAAAGATATTAGAATATACTCTTTTTTTAGTAGGTTGTAAATATTGTTTTGATTCCAAACGTTTTCTTCCATTTTTCGGCAGTTTACACATGCCCAGCCTGTAAAATCTAACAAAATGGGTTTGTTTGCTTCTTTTGCGGCAGTAAGACCTTCTTCAAAATCTTTGTAACAATCGAGTCCCAGTGGACAATCTGATTCTTGTTCGTAGATACTGTAAAATTGTGGCGGTGGAAAACCACTTAATAGGTTCAATTCCCAGGCCGGTGTTTTGAATACTCCAGGAATTAGATAGACAACAAATGCACCCACAAATATTCCAAAAGAAATGCGTGAAAATGAAAGTTTTCGAACAGGTGAATCGTGTGGGAACTTTATTTTTGCAAAGAGGTATAATGTGAGTCCTGTAAAGATGAGAATCCAGACAACAATAAAAAGTTCTCGTTTAAAAATTCCCCAGTGTCCTACTAAATCTGAATTTGACAAGAATTTAAAGGCAAAAGCCAATTCTAAAAACCCTAAAATAACTTTCGTTGTATTTAACCATCCGCCAGATTTGGGCAATGAGTTCAACCAACTTGGAAACAGCGCAAACAAGGCAAAGGGTAAAGCCAAAGCTACTCCAAAACCACTCATTCCTGCAGTCAGTTGATTTGCAGTTTCTCCGGTAGCAGTAATCGATCCAGCGAGTAAAGAACCTAAAATAGGACCTGTACACGAAAAAGAAATGATGGCTAAGGTTAAGGCCATAAAAAAGATTCCAGAAATGCCCCCAACATTGGATGCAGTGTCCATCTTATTTCCCCAAGAGCTCGGTAGGGTAATTTCATAATACCCAAAAAACGATCCTGAGAAAAAAACCAAGACCAGAAAAAAGAAAATATTGAGCCAGATATTTGTTGAAATTGTGTTCAATACATTGGGATCTAAACCATCAATTAGATGAAATGGAACACTCAATAGTACATAGGTTAAAACAATAAAAAGTCCGTATAAAATGGCATTTGCAATTCCTTTGCTTTTTGATTGTGACTGCTTTGTGAAAAAAGAAACCGTTAATGGAATCATTGGAAAAACACAAGGCGTTAGGAGTGCTAATAAGCCTCCTGCAAAACCTAAAAAGAAAATATTGAACCAACTACTATCTTCAGAGTTGCTCGTTGTATCTTTTAATAAAGAGGTGTTTTTTAGATCCAGTTTTAATTGATTGGAAAGTAATTTGCTTTTTTCATCCAACACAACTACTTGTTTTTTAAAGACGGAACCATTTAAAGAAAAGGTGTAGTTATCTTCAAATTGGATGCAGGAAGTTTTACAAACCTGTCCAAATAAATTTAATGTTACTTGTGTAATTTCTTTGTCTGTAAGTTGAATTCTTTGGGTTACAATTGCTCTCTTTTTAAAAATAATTTCATCTTTCCCCCAGGTTTCTGAATATTTTTTATATGTTTTTCCTTCTACAGCCTTTCCAATCAGTTGAAATCCAGTTTGTCCTTCTGGGATAGTGATTTCCATTGGCAAAGAAGCATCCTCAGGGTTGTATTGTGAATACACATACCAGTTTTCTAAAATACTTCCAGTAAAGGTTAAATCATATTTGGTATCAGATATTTTTTCAACAGATGTTTTCCAAACAACAGGATTGGCTTCGGTTTGCGCATTTGTAGATGCAGAAAGAAAGAAAATTAATAAAATTAATAAGTGCTTCATGTTTTTTTTTTAAAGTACAATTTTTTATTCTATGTTAAGATTAATTTGAATTGTAGTTTCACTTTCCGTTGAAGCATAAAAACGACTGTCTTGACGCTTTCCAATAATCCAAATTATTTCCTGATTATTGTTGCAAAGCAACCATGCTTCTTTCTTTTCAACCAGGGAATATTTTTCATCTTTAAAATATTTGCTTAATTTTTTGCAGCCCTTCATTCCAACTGGATAGAAAGAATCTCCATTTTTCCATTTTCGGATGATCAATGGGAAGGTCAATTTTTCTTTTGAAATGTAGATCGTGTTTTTGTCTTTTTCAATTTTTTCGAAACCTTTTTTTAAATGTAAAGAAATGGGTTGCGTGATTGCTGTTGCATTTTCTTCCAGATGATAGATCTGTTGGGTGGGCTTCTGGTCAATTTTAGTAAGCAGCAAAGAAGTTCTATTTTTTAATAGTTGGTGTGTTTTAGAAACTATTTTTTTTCCAGATTGTGCCTTCAATAAATCTACAATATCATTAAATTCTGTGAAATGATATGGTCTTAAAAGAGGAAATAAATAGGCTTTTGGATTTGATAATTTAGTAATTTCTTGAATGTCTAATTCAAAGGATTCTTCCGCTTTTGTTCCAAAAGGGCGAAATATTTTTGATTGTATTTCCTGTATCTGATCAGCAAGAACTTGCTGCGTTCCTTGAAGGTTTTCAATCGTTTTTGAAAAGCTGTTTAAAAGACTTGGGTTGATTTCTTTGAGTATAGGAACAACCTGGTGCCTTATTTTATTTCGAGTATATTTCAAGGATGTGTTGCTTTGATCTTCTCTCCAAACAATTTTATTTTCCATGGCAAAATTGAGAATCTCATCTCTAGAAAAAATCAACAGTGGACGTACGATGTTTTTATGAACTTTTGGGATGCCTGTAAAACCATCCAATCCCGAACCACGGGTAAGGTTGATTAAAAAAGTTTCTAGGTTATCATCTGCATGATGTGCTGTTAAAATAAAATCAAAATTATTTTGTAAGCACAACTCTTGAAACCACTTATAGCGTAGATTTCTTGCTGCAATTTGTGTAGATTGTTTGTGTTCTTTTGCAAATTTTTCCGTGTCAAATGACTTTGAAAAACAAGTAATACTCCGCTTTTTTGCAAAGTCTTTGACAAACAAAGCATCCAATTCACTTTCTTGATCACGCAATTTAAAATTGCAGTGTGCCAATGAAATATCATATTTCAAGTCAAAGAATAATTGTGTTAAAACTACAGAATCTACACCGCCAGAAATGGCAATTAATATTTTTTTTTCCTTTAAGAAAGGAAAATTAGTGGAAATATGTTGTTCTAGTTTGTGCTGCATTTCATTTCAAAAGTACTACTTTAAAACTTGTAATTTTAACCAAGAGCGAAGCTGTTTTCTCAATTGCTGTTCTGGCCTTGGTAATGGAATTGTTTTGCCAAATTGCTTGCTTCTATTGAATTTTGAAAAAGTAACTTTTAGTAACTTCCAATCTGCAGGATATAGCGCTAAAAATTGATTGAACATGTTTTGTTCACTCGGTTTTTCATCTAAATGCGCTAAGGTGTTTTTGAATTTTTCTTCCAGGTGCTGAATCATAGTTGCAAATATAAAAAATAGATTCCTGCCGAGGTTGAAATGCTGTGAAAATCATTCTATAGTTTGAAGCAATGGCACTCTCGCATTCATTAACACAAATTGCATAGCTTTTGCTTTTAATAAGCATTCTTCGTACTCTTTTTCTGGGCTCGATTTTGCAGTAATGGCACCACCAACAGCGTATGAAACGTAGCTTTTTTCTTGGTTATATAAAATACTTCGAATGACAACGTTAAAGTCAAAATCATGCTCAGGGGTAAAATAACCCACAGCACCAGAATACACGCCTCGTTTGGTTTCTTCAAGGTTTTCTATGATGTTCATTGCGGAAACTTTAGGCGCTCCAGTCATACTGCCCATAGGAAATGTGCTCCGTATAATTTCTACAGGATGCAATTTTTCTCCCACTTCAGAAACAACCGTCGAAATCATTTGATGGACTTGCTTGAAGGAATGTACTTTGCACAATTCTTCTACTTTAACGGTTCCTATCTTGGCAGTTTTAGACATGTCATTTCGTACCAAATCTACAATCATTACATTCTCTGCACGCTCTTTTTCATCTCTGGATAGGTCTGCAGCAATTTTTTCGTCATCCCTATTGTTGGTGACTCTTCTTGCGGTTCCTTTAATGGGTTGAGAGATCACTTTTGTTCCCTCTTTTTTTAAGTATCTTTCGGGGGATGCTGACAGTAGGTATTGCGTATCCATTTTTAAAAAGGCAGCAAACGGAGGGCTTGAAATGTCATTTAAATGCGCATAAACTTCAAAGGGGTCTATTGTGGCGTTTTCTGCATAAAATTCTTGACAAAAATTGGCTTCGTAAATGTCTCCTCTTTTGATGTGCTCAATTACTTTTGTAACTTTTTGAAGGTACTGCGCTTTTGGAATACGTCGTTTTATTTCAAGGGCTGTTTTTGGCGGTTCCGTTGAGGCCTGCACTCCTAGTTTTATTTCCTTGAAATCACCCTCAATTTCATCCGCGATCATTTTTAAATAGTGAAATTCAACTTGAGTTCCTTTGACGAAAATTAATTTTTGTGGTTGAAAAAAATAAAGATCAGCAAAATTCAATGGATCCAAATTGTTGGAGGTCATTTGTTCTACATCATTTTTAACATCATAAGAGATGTAGCCAAAAATATAATCTTTTGTATTGGTTTGATATTCTCTTAGTTTTTCAAACGCATGCTGATAATCCGTCTTTATTGCGGTGAATTCCTCAACCGCTAATGCGCAATCAAAAGTACTGTATGTTTGTTTGTAGTTGTTAGAATCTAGCCAAACAATTGTTTCAAATTGCTGAGACCATGCAAACAAGTATTGCTTAAAATCATTGATATTATCAATCGAAAATGTGCGAACGGTTCTTTGAGTCATTGTTGCAAAAATACAATTCTTATTTCGTAGAAATTACAATTTTTATATAGATTCCTATTTGTTTCTTTAAGGGACAGCAAAGAGGTCTAAAAAGAACAAAGCAATCCCATGGGATTGCTTTGTATGTGTAATTTTAAATCTTGTAACCAAATTAAAGAATCCTATTAAGCATTTAAAGGCATTCCATCCCATGCAGCTTTGGCGGCTTCTTTTACAGCTTCAGAATAGGTAGGATGACCATGACAAATTCTTGCCAAGTCTTCGGCTGATGCTCTAAACTCCATGGCAACGGCAGCTTCCATGATCAAATCTGCTACACGAGCACCTACCATGTGAACGCCTAGAATTTCATCTGTATTTTTATCGGCCAATACTTTTACAAATCCGTCAATATCTCCACTAGCTCGAGATCTACCCAATGCACGCATTGAGAACTTTCCTGATTTATATGCAATGTTTGCGTCTTTTAATTCTTGTTCTGTTTTTCCTACAGCTGCAGCTTCTGGCCAGGTGTATACAATTCCAGGAATCAAGTTATAATCGATGTGTGGTTTTTGTCCCGATAAAAATTCGGCAACAATTACCCCTTCTTCTTCTGCTTTATGGGCCAACATTGCACCTTGCACAACATCACCAATGGCATAGATGGAAGCAACATTGGTTTGTAAATGATTGTTGGTTTCTATTTGTCCTCTCTCATTTACTTGAACCCCCACTTTTTCCAACCCTAAGCCTTCCGTATAGGGCTTTCTACCTACAGAGACCAAACAATAGTCTCCATTAAATTCTATTTCGCGGTCTTTTTTATCTGTTGCTTTTACAACAACCGTATCTCCGTTTTTTTGTACCGAGGTTACTTTATGACTTGTTGCAAATTTAATTCCCTGTTTCTTGAATACTTTTTGCAGCTCTTTAGAAACATCTGCATCCATACCAGGCACAATCTTGTCCATGTATTCAATAACAGTCACATCAGCACCCAATCTTTTGTACACAGATCCTAATTCCAATCCAATAACACCCCCACCAATAACAAGTAAATGTTTGGGTACTTCTTTCAGTTTTAAGGCTTCTGTTGAGGTAATAACGCGTTCTTTGTCAATTTTTATAAAAGGCAAACTTGAAGGTTTTGAACCGGTAGCAATAATGATATTGGTTCCTTCAATGACGACAGAGGTACCATCGTTTTTAGAAACTTTTACATGTGTTTTGTCTTCAAAAGAACCCAAACCTTCATATACTTCGATGTTGTTTTTGTCCATCAAATATTTGATTCCGCCAGTCGTAGTTTCTACTACGTTAGCTTTTCTGGCTAGCATTTTCTTAAAATCGAAAGTAGGCTTTTCCACCGAAATACCATGCGCTTCAAAATGATGCACTGCATCGTAATAATGGTGTGATGAATCTAACAATGCTTTTGACGGAATGCATCCAACATTTAAACAGGTTCCTCCTAGGGTTGGGTATTTTTCTATAAGTGCTACTTTTTTGCCTAGTTGAGAGGCTCTAACTGCTGCAATATATCCTCCTGGGCCAGAACCAATAACGATTAAATCGTATTTCATGTGTATGATTGTTTTTGAATTCTTTGGAAACAACTTTGTTTCCTTTTTTATCTTACAAATTGAAATACAAAAATACATATATTTTTAGAAAAAATTAATAGAAATGCTTAGTTTTACTATCTTTAAAATCTAAAAACGATTCCCATGAAAATTTTTAAAAAAGTAGGTTATACTTTATTACTGTTGTTGCTGATAGCTCAGTTTTTCAGCCCTGAAAAAAATGAAGGAAATTTGATTGCTGTAGTTCCTTTTTTAAACGAAACGAATCCGCCAGAAAATGTAAAAACTATTTTAGAAACGACTTGTTTCGATTGTCATTCCAATAAAACCAATTATCCTTGGTACAATTCCATTACCCCAGTAAATTATTGGTTAGAAAGCCATGTGAATGATGGGAAAAAACACTTGGATTTCTCTGCATGGTCTAGCTATTCTTTAAAAAGAAAGGAGCATAAAATGGATGAATTGCAAGAAGAAGTCTCGGAAGGAGAAATGCCTTTAAAATCCTATACTTGGACGCATGCAGATGCCAATTTAACCCCTGAGGAAATTGCCGCCGTTGTTGCATGGGGGAAAAAAGTACAAGGAGATTATCAACAACAACTCAACGCAAATTAGTTGTCAAAAAATACCGTACTTATCATTGGTGCTGTATGGGTAGCACCCAATTCTTCAGCAGCAGGCTCAAGAATGTTGCAGTTGATTAGGCAGTTTTTGCAACAACAGTGGGAGGTCGTTTTTGCTACTACTGCCACCAAGGGTGAAAAAGCAATGGATCTAAAATCCATTGGTGTGTCAGAAGTTGCAATCGAATTGAACCAACCCTCTTTCGATGTATTTATAAAAAAAGTGAACCCAACAATCGTTTTGTTTGATCGTTTTATGATTGAAGAACAATTTGGTTGGAGAGTCGCAGAAAATTGCCCCAATGCATTGCGGATTTTAGATACGGAAGATTTACATTGTTTACGTAAAGTACGACACAAAGTGTTGAAAGAAAAGCGTATCTTTTCCAAAAACGATCTCCTGAAAGAAGCTATTACGAAAAGAGAAATTGCATCCATTTTACGCTGCGATTTGTCATTAATAATATCCACTTTTGAAATGGACCTGCTTCAAAACTTTTTTAAGATTGATCAAAAATTACTGTACCACTTGCCTTTTATGCTCTCTCAAATTGACAAAACGCAAGTAGCGAGTTGGAAGCGTTTTGATGAACGGAAAAATTTTACTATGATTGGTAATTTTTTACATGCACCAAATGTGGATGCAGTATTGGTCTTGAAAAATACAATTTGGAAGCAAATTCGGGAACAACTTCCAGCGGCAGAGTTGCATATTTATGGGGCCTATCCAACCCAACAAATTTTAGAATTACACAATAAAAAGGAAGGGTTCTTTGTCAAAGGATTTGTATCAAGTCCTGAAGATGTAGTTCGTAACACAAAAGTAGTTTTAGCACCCTTACGTTTTGGTGCAGGAATCAAAGGAAAACTAACAGAAGCTATGGTCTTTGGTGCACCTAGTGTAACCACCTCCATTGGAGCAGAGGGTATGCATGGGCAGTTGCCATGGAATGGTTTTGTGACCGATGATTTTGAAGATTTTGCTCAAAATGCAGTCGCATTGTATACGGATGAAAAACGTTGGGTAGCCGCTCAAGAAAATGGAGTCGCAATCATCAACTCGCACTATGATAAAGAAAAAACCGGTCCATTGTTGATAAATACCATTACTAATATTCAGGAAAATTTACCCCAACACAGAATTGCGAATTTTTTGGGGAGTATGCTACAACACCAAACCTTGCAAAGCACCAAATACATGAGTAAGTGGATTGAGGCTAAAAATAGGTGCTAGGAGTATTTTATGGAACTCTTGAAACTTACAACAATCCGGCCCTTTTTAATAATGCATCTGGTTTCGGTTCTTTTCCTCGGAATCGTTTGTAGAGGGTCATTGGTTTTTCTGTTCCTCCTTTAGACAATATATTTTCTTTAAATTTAGTAGCCACTTCTTTGTTGAAGACTCCTTCTTCTATGAAATATTCAAAAGCATCTGCATCTAAAACCTCTGCCCATTTGTAAGAATAATATCCTGCTGAATAGCCTCCTTGAAAGATATGTGAAAATCCGGTACTCATACAGTTTTCTTCAATATTTGGATAGAGTTTGGTGTTTGCAAAAGCGGCATTTTCAAAATCTTTGATACTGCTTATTGTGGAAGGGTCCTGGGAGTGCCAACACATATCCAATAAACCAAAACTCAATTGTCGTAAAGTTTGCATTCCTTCGTGAAAACTGGCAGATTCTTTTATTTTTTCAACATATTCCATTGGAAGCATTTCTCCGGTTTCATAATGTGTTGCAAACAATGCCAAAGCTTCTTTTTCATAACACCAATTCTCTAAAATTTGACTGGGCAATTCTACAAAATCCCAAGAAACAGAAGTTCCTGATAAGCTATTGTAAGTAGTGTTTGCCAACATGCCGTGTAAGGCGTGTCCAAATTCATGGAACAAAGTAGTCACTTCATTAAACGTGAGTAATGATGGTTTTGTAGCCGTTGGTTTTGTAAAGTTGCAAACGATGGATATATGCGGTCTTTCGTTTTTACTATTTTTAATTTGCTGTGGTTTGTAGCTGGTCATCCAAGCGCCATTTCTTTTGCCTTTTCGAGGGTGAAAATCTGCATAAAATATAGCAATAAAATCGCCATTCGTGTCAGTTACATTGTAGGTTTTTACATCCTCATGGTATTTGTCAATTGTTGTAACCGCTTCGAAGTTTAAATCAAATAATTTATGGGCAATGGTAAAGGCTCCAGCGATGACATTTTCTAATTTAAAATAAGGTTTTAAGATTTCTTGATCTAAATCGAAAATTTCTTTCTTGAGCTTTTCAGCATAATAGGCTCCGTCCCACTTTTGAAGTTGTGAAATTCCGCCTATTTTTTTTGCGTAGTTTTCTAAATTTTTAAATTCTTTTTTTGCTGCGGGCTTAGCTTTCTTTAAGAGATCTTTTGAAAAGGCAATTACTTTTTCGGGGGTTTCTGCCATTCTTTCTTCTAAAACAAAATGTGCATGGGTTTTGTAACCTAACAAAAGGGCTCTTTGGTGACGCAATTTTACAATATCTAAAACAATTTGTTCGTTGTTAAACGCATTGTTTTGAAATGCTTTTTTACCGGCAGCAATGGCCATTTCTTTTCGCAATTCTCGATTGTCTGCATAGGTTAAAAAAGGAATGTAACTTGGGTAATCTAGTGTAAAAACCCATCCTTCTTTTCCTCTTTCAGTTGCCAGTTGATGCGCAGCTTCTTTTGTAGAATCTGGCAATCCAGAAAGCTGTTTTTCTTCTACCAGGTGCAATTCAAACGCATTGGTTTCAGTCAAAACATTTTCACCAAACTTTAAGGATAATTTAGAAAGTGAAGCATCGATTTTTCGAAGTGCCTTTTTATCAAGGTCATTTAGATTCGCACCATTTCTCGCAAATCCTTTGTATTGTTTTTCTAATAGTGTTTTTTGTTCAGGGGTGAGTTTCAAACGATCTCGATCCTCAAAAACAGTTTTTATTCTTTGAAATAGTGCTTGGTTTAAAGTAATATCATTCTTAAATTCACTAAGCCAAGGCGAAATTTCCTGGGCAATTTTTTGAATTTCATCACTGGTTTCTGCCGAATTTAAATTGAAAAAGATACTGGTAATTCGATTGAGTCTTTCTCCTGTAAAATCTAACGCTTCTGTGGTGTTTTCAAAAGTAGGTTTTGCCTCATTTTCAACAATTTCTGCAATCTCTTTTTTCGCCAATTCGATGGCTTTTTTGATAGCAGGTTTGTAATGCTCGGTTGAAATTTTTGAAAATGGAGCAGTATTGAAAGGCTGTAAAAGTGGATTCATTGAGGGTGTGATTCTTTAAATTTCTTACTGAGGGACTGCGTAGTTTTTTATTTCTTTACGCGTTCTGAAGCTTTTTCAACTTTCAATTTTAAGCCTTCTTTATAAGCAATAATTCTGTCTAAAATACAGGTATCTGAAGCGCCAATGATTTGTGCGGCTAAAATCCCTGCATTCTTTGCGCCATCTAGTGCAACGGTCGCAACAGGAACTCCTCCTGGCATTTGTAAAATAGACAAAACAGAGTCCCAGCCATCGATGGAGTTGCTACTTTTTACGGGAACACCAATAATGGGTAACGGACTCATAGCTGCCACCATTCCTGGCAAATGTGCAGCGCCACCAGCACCCGCAATAATCACTTTTAAGCCGCGTTTGTGCGCATTGGTTGCATAGTCAAATAATTTCTCAGGAGTTCTGTGAGCAGAAACAATATCTACTTCAATTTGAATGTCAAAACTTTCCAAGATTTCTATTGCTTCTTGCATGATTGGAAGATCTGAATCACTCCCCATTATTATTCCTACCATAATTTTTACTTTTTTGTCGAATGCACTTCGTTATTTTAGTTTCGCTATTATTTTGAAATTACTCGAATAGTTTCTTTCACTTTTTGTGCAATTTCTCTTGCTTTAGCGATGTCATTATTGACAATCGTAACATGTCCCATTTTACGAAATGGGCGCGTTTCTTTTTTGCCATAAATATGAGGCGTAACCCCATCTATTTTTAAAATATCATTTATATTTTCATACACAACTGCTCCAGAAAACCCTTCCTCACCGACCAAGTTTACCATAATTCCAGCAACGGTACTTTCTGTATTTCCTAACGGAAGATTTAAGATACTTCTTAGGTGTTGTTCAAATTGATTGGTATCACTTGCTTCTATTGAATAATGCCCTGAATTGTGCGGCCTTGGCGCCACTTCATTTACCAAAATTGTATCCGCTTCTGTTTGAAACATTTCAACAGCCAAAAGGCCTATGAAATCTAGGTCTTTGACCACCTTTAAAGCAATTTCTTGCGCTTTTTGTGCAACCGTATCTTCAATTCTTGCAGGACAAATTACATATTCTACTTGATTTGCTTCTGGATGAAACTCCATTTCTACAACGGGATAGGTTTTTGTTTCTCCTGCTTTATTTCTAGCAACTATGACCGCTAATTCGTTTTTAAAGGGGATTAATTTTTCTGTGATGCATTCCACATTGGGCAAACTTTCTAAATCTGCGATGGTCCTTACAATTTTCACTCCATTCCCGTCATAACCAAAACGAGCGGCTTTCCATACAAAAGGAAAATCAATGATGTTATTTTCGTAAGAGTGTTTTAATTCTTCCAAATAAGCATAGTGAGAATAAGTTGCGGTAGGGATCTGATGATCTATATAAAAATTTTTCTGTCTCGCTTTGCTTTGTATGATGCGAAGTGTTTTAGGAGTTGGAAATATTGTCAAACCTTCAGATTCGAGTTGATCTAGGGCGTCTAAGTTTACATTTTCTATTTCAATAGTCAATAGGTCGACTTGTTTTCCAAAACGATATACAGTCTCATAATCCAATAAATCTCCTTGTACAAACTGGTTGCAAATTTGCGCGCAGGGAGCGTTTTCATTCCCATCTAAAATGGTTGTGAAAATATCGAATTTTTGGGTTTCTGCAAGGAGCATTCGTCCGAGCTGACCGCCACCAAGAACACCCAATTTAAAGTCTGAAGAGAAATAATTTTTCAAGATGTAATTTTAGTTGTGTCCTACAAAAATAACAATCTAATTGGATTTAAGCTACTAAAAATTAGTGATTCGTATACTCGTGCCGTTTTTTAAAACGCGGTACTCTCTTGCTGGACAATTTGAGCCATTTGTTTGAGGAGCACCTCCCAAGTGGACACTGTATTCGCTATCGTCACATTCACATTTTAATGTCAGTCCATTTTCAAACGTCATTGGCGTACTACAGTCATTGTTTGGGCAAAGTAAATCGAACGCAACAAAGGACGTGCTATTTATATTGAAGAGTAATATGCCCTTGCTGCCACCATTTAAAATTGTAAAACCTCCTGGAGTTTGCGCATTGATATTAATGGGGTTGTTTAAATCTGTTGAGACTTCGAGGTTAATATTCGGCAAACAATTACCAATCTGAGTATTGTCTGCGCAGGCAAAGAATAACATACAGGCGAACAAAAAAATGCTTTTTTTAGTCAAGATAAAAGAGGTGTTTGAATGAAAACGTTTGCAATCTACAAATATTTTGTACATTTGCAGTCCAATCTCATTGCTGTTTTCAGTTATGGGATTTTTTAAATTTAAGTCCTTATTATTTATTGCCAAGGAGATACAAGAGTGTTTTTTCAAATAAATAAAAGGGATTGGTTTGAGAAAGGAACTAAATTTTAAATAAAAAAAATGAGCAATATATCCTATTATTCGGCTGAAGGCTTAAAGAAATTAAAAGAAGAATTGTTTCAATTGGAACAATATGAAAGACCCAGAGTTACCCAAGAAATTGCGGATGCACGTGATAAAGGCGATTTGAGTGAGAACGCTGAATACCATGCAGCAAAAGAAGAGCAGTCTCATTTGGAATTCAAAATTGCAAAGTTGAAAAATGTAATTTCCAATGCACGCATTTTAGACGAAAGCCAATTAGATACATCCAAAGTATTGATTCACTCGAATGTTGTAATAAAAAACACAACCAATGGTATGGAGTTTTCTTATCGATTGGTTGCAGATTCTGAGACTGATGTAAGAAATGGAAAACTGTCCGTAAACTCTCCTATAGGAAAAGGTTTGTTGGGGAAACAAGTGGGAGACATTGCAGAAATTCAGGTGCCAAATGGAATCATGAAGTTTGAAATCATGAAAGTTTTTAGATAATTCTTTTTATTTTATTAAAAAAAACATCCACAAATGAGTCTCTTTACGAAAATTATTACTGGCGAAATCCCAAGTTATAAAGTTGCAGAAAACAGCGATTTTATTGCTTTTTTAGATATCAACCCAAATGCAAAAGGGCATACACTTGTGGTGCCAAAAAAAGAAGAAAACAAAATTTTTGATTTGTCGAAGGAGGCCTATGCGAGTTTAATGGATTTTTCATATCAAGTAGCAAAAGCCATCGAAAAAACACTGCCCTGCAAACGTGTTGGAATGAGTGTTATTGGACTGGAAGTGCCTCATGTTCATGTGCATTTAATTCCACTGAATGCGATGGCAGACATTCAATTCGTGCAAAAAGTAACTTTGTCAAAGGATGAATTTATCGATTTGGCTGAAGCGATTTCAAAGAATTTTTAAATAGGATTGTTTTTTTTAGATTTCAAAAAAGTGCTTAAACACTTTCTAATAAAATTTCAAAAGTAGTTCCTTTTCCGATTTCCGATTTTTGCACACTTATTTTTCCTTTGTGGTAATCTTCCACAATTCTTTTAGAAAGTGACAATCCCAATCCCCAACCTCTTTTTTTTGTAGTAAAACCCGGTTTGAAAATTTGCTTAAACAACGATTTGTGCATCCCTTTTCCTGAATCTGAAATGCAAATTTTTACGTTTTTTCCAATGGGGGCGATTTCTAGCTTTAAAGCACCTTCTTTTTGCATTGCGTCAATAGCATTTTTGATTAGGTTTTCAATTACCCAGCCAAAAAGTTCATTATTTAAATTGACAAAAAGTTCTTTTCTCTCGGAATAAAAGGTAAATAAAATTTGTTTTGAACTTCGAGATTCTAAATAATCATAGACTTGTTTTGTAATGTGAACAATGTTTTCCTTTTTAAGTTCTGGAACAGAACCAATTTTAGAAAATCGATTGGCGATGGTGTTTAAACGATGCACATCTTTTTCAATTTCTGATACATATTTTTCATTTATTTTTTCCATTTTTAGAATGGCAATCCATCCCAGTAAAGAAGAAAGGGGTGTGCCAATTTGATGCGCAGTTTCTTTCGCCATTCCTGTCCATAATTTATTGGTTTCCGCTGCTTTATTGGAACTAAAAAATAGATAAATCACACTGAGGAATAAAACTAGAATTAGGATAAGTGCGAGTGGGTAATAGGTGAGTTTGTTTAAAAGATCGGAATCTCTGTAATAGATGAATTTTTTGTTTTTTCCATTATAACTGATCTCGATGGGAGCATTTTCAGATTTCATTTTTTGCAATTGATTTTGCACATATATCGGATCTTGACTTTTTATAGTATCTAAATTCTTATATTCAATTTCACCCACTTCATTGACTAAAATCATTGGAATATCAGTGCTATTTTTAATGATTTTTAGCGGTAAATCTACATTAGCATTTAAATCTTCATTCGTAGAAAGTTCTCTTTGTGCGGTTGCAAAAATTTCTATTTTAGCACGTTCTTCTTGTTTGAATTTTTGAAAAAATACTGCGGTATTCCAGAGGATCAATGACACAATAATTAAAGAAATTAGAATGGCAATTCGCTTAAATAAAAGAGTGTTTGTAAGAAAGTTCATCAAAACAAATATAAAGGTTTCTTTGATATAACTCATTTATGATTTTGATAGTATCTTTACATATCAATAAATTTTTGTCCTTGATCGGACAATTTAAAAGTTTAAACATTTCAATTGCGTGCAAGGCAATTGTTTATAAAAAAAAGTAAGAATGCTTTCAATAGACCCAAAAGAAATTTCAACCAATAAATTACACGGTTATTTATTAGGCGCTGTTGCGCCAAGACCGATTGCTTTTGCAAGTACGATGGATGCAGACGGAAATCCAAATCTATCTCCGTTTAGTTTTTTCAATGTTTTTGGTGCCAATCCGCCGATTCTTATATTTTCTCCTGCAAGAAGAGTTCGAGACAATACCACAAAACATACTTTAGAAAATGCATTGGCTACAAAAGAAGTGGTCATTAATATGGTCAACTATGACATCGTGCAACAAATGTCTTTGAGCAGTTCTGAATATCCAGCAGGAGTAAATGAATTTGATAAAGCGGGTTTTACCATGTTGGCTTCAGAGAATATTAAGCCCTTTAGAGTGGCAGAGTCTCCTGTACAATTTGAATGCAAAGTGACCGATGTAATTGGGACTGGTAGTGAAGGTGGTGCTGGGAATTTAATTGTTTGTGAAGTTGTAAAAATGCATATTTCTGAAGCTGTTTTGGATGTGCATGGAGCAATAGATCAGTATAAAATTGATTTAGTAGCACGAGCTGGTGGAAGTTATTATTCAAGAGCACGAGCTGGTTTCTTTGAAATTTTGAAACCAATAAGTAGTTTGGGAATTGGAGTAGATGCCATTCCAGCAGCTATTAGAAATAGCCCTATTTTAACTGGAAATGACTTAGGGATGTTAGGCAATGTAGCACAATTGCCAAGCAAGAGTACTGTTGATAACTTTGCAAAAGAACATCCAAAATTTATTGGGTTAGAAACCCTAAAAAAACATACATTTGCGAAAGAGTTTTTAAACAAAAAAGAGGTAGAAAGTGCTTGGAAAGTGCTTTTAATTAAATAGTTAAGAATATATTATGGAAGTAATCGGTAAAGTAAAGTTAATTGGTGAGGTGCAAACTTTTGGATCAAACGGATTTAGAAAAAGAGAATTGGTTGTTACAACAGACGAGCAATACCCTCAAATGATTATGGTAGAATTTGTACAAGATAAATGTGATTTATTAAACAATTTTGCTGTGGGTCAAGATGTAAAAGTTGCGATCAATTTGAGAGGTAGAGAATGGATCAACCCACAAGGAGAAGCAAAATACTTTAACTCTATACAAGGGTGGAGAATTGAAGGATTGTCGCAAGCAGCTCCAAGCAACTTGCCTCCAGTAGATCAATTTCAACCTGCAGCAAATGTTTCTGATGCAGAACCAGACGATTTGCCTTTCTAACGTTTCGTAAAGATTTTTAGCAATCACACAAAAGAGTGTTCATTATATAATGAACACTCTTTTGTTGTTTAATGAATGTAGTGTTGTTCTTTTTCAAACAAAAAGTAGTTTAAAGAATTACTTTTTTTCTCCTTTTTTAGGCATAGGCCCTCGTAAGTGAATTACCAGTCCGTTTAAGAAATTACGTAGAATTTGATCCCCACATTCTACATATTTATCATGCGCTTCGTTTCTGAATAAAGCACCTAATTCTCCTTTACTTACCTTAAAATCTGCCAAAGCGCAGATTGCTATAATATCAGTATCACGCAATTTATGCGCCACACGTAATTTTTTTAAAATATCGTTATTTGTCAGTCCCATAATGCAAATGTAAGAGAAATTAATTGACTACTTTAAAAATTGCCCATGCATAAATGGCAAATCGGGCAAAGCGAAATAAACCAAAGATCACAACGTTCCTAAAAGAGTATTTTATCATTCCAGCAGCAAGACAAGCAATTGAAAAAGGTAAGGGCAATAAAGCACCCACCAAAATTAAGAAACCACCCCATTTGCGAGTGTTTTTTAGATTTTCAGCCATTTTTACTTCCAAGTAATTTTTTACCGCTTTTAGTTTTAAAGTCATTCGACCCAAAAAATAAGAAATTAATCCACCACCATAAGATAGTGTTGCTAAAAGAGTTAAATTGAAAATTGGGTCTGCTGTTTTTTTAGACCAAGCAATAAATATTTCTGGAGGTATTAAACCCAGTAAAGTCTCGGAGATGAAAAAAGTCGTTAACACACCGATTCGAGAAAAGGTTTCGGTTAAGTTTTCTAGACCATCATTGATGTCATAAACATATTTGTTAAATAAAAACAAACAAATAACGACCAATACAATGGGTAAGAATGCTTTTTTAAGACTTTCCCAAACAAACAAGTAAAAGCCAGTTCTTTCATAATAGTTATGGAGTCTCTTGCCTATAAACGCAGTATTTTTTTTTCTTTTTTTTACTTTTTTTTCCAATCGGAAAGTATTTTAATTGTTTTGCAAAAATAAGAACTAATTTTGTGAAAACAGGTATGAAAAAAATATTAACAAATTTTTGTGATTCTTAAAATCTCATAAAAAAAACAGCAATAATTTTGATTTGGCTTTCTGAAACAATCGATTTTCCTTCTTATGATAATGCAACCAATGACGGGGTGCTTGCTTTGGGTGGGGATTTATCTGAGAAAAGGTTAATTCACGCATATAAAAACGGAATTTTCCCATGGTTTTCCGATGGAGAACCTATTGTTTGGTATTGTCCAGCAGAAAGAATGGTCTTATATCCTGAAGAATTGAAAGTTTCGAAATCGATGCGACAAGTTCTCAAAAAAACCACCTATTCCATTACAGAAAATACGGCTTTTAAAGAAGTCATTTTCAACTGTAAGAATGTTGAGAGAAAAGAGGGTTTAGGAACTTGGATCACCAATGATATGGAGCAAGCATATTTTAAATTACATACTATGGGTATTGCAAAATCAATTGAAGTTTGGCAAGGAGATGAATTGGTTGGTGGTTTGTATGGAGTTGAAGTTGGCACTGTGTTTTGTGGAGAAAGTATGTTTTCAAAAATCTCAAACACATCGAAATTGGCATTCATTCACTTGGTGAGAAAAGGGGGGTATAAGTTGATCGATTGTCAGGTGCATAATGCCCATTTGGAAAGTTTAGGAGCAAGAGAAATTTCAAGGAATCAATTTTTACAGCTTTTAAAATCTTAAATATCTAGAAGACTTTGTAACTTTACATGCACAGAAAACTGAAACATGAATATAGAAAACGCTCAGAAGCAAGTAGACGATTGGATCAAAGCCCACGGTGTACGTTATTTTAACGAATTAACCAATATGGCACAACTAACCGAAGAGGTTGGCGAAGTAGCCAGAATCATCGCCCGAAGATATGGGGAGCAAAGTGAGAAAGCATCGGATAAAAATAAAGATTTAGGGGAAGAATTAGCAGACGTACTCTTTGTTGTGCTTTGTCTGGCAAACCAAACAGGTATTGACTTAAAAGATGCTTTCGAGAAAAAATTAGCTATTAAAACACAACGTGATCACGATCGTCATCACAACAATCAAAAATTAAAATAAATGAATTTTTCACAAAAAATAAAACAACAAGAATTTTGGAGCAATGTGCTAAAAGTGGCAATCCCCTTCTTTCTCATTGTTACGTTATTCTCTCTTTTTTTTAATAGTTGGAAAGCCATTTTTGCTGGAGATTGGGCTGTAGTTTCTGAAATTAATTTTGCTGCTGGGAAATGGAAAATTTTCTGGGGAACAAAAGTGGTTATCTGTTTTATCTACGGGATGTATGTTACCAATAAGAATATGAAGTAATTGCTTAAAACTTCGACACGCTCAGACTAACTTCCTTATAATTATTAAAAATTATTTTTTTATTTCATCGATGTGTAAGTCAAAGCGTGTTGAAGACTTTGTATGCTCCAACACGCTTATATAGACACAGTAGAATCAATCCAATTGAATAAAGCCGATCGTACTTTCTTTCACCTTTTTATTCAATGCTTGAACTTTGATTTCAAACAAAGTATATAATTTTGCCAATTCGATATCAATCTTTTTTGTAATCTCATTTTTAAAATCAATTTCTTGCTGGGTAGGTCTGTAGTTTCCAACTCGGGTTAGTGAATTGATATGTGCCAATTTATTATTCAAACGAATCGGATAATTTAAAGGATCTTGTCCACTTTTACTTTTGGTCTGATACAATGTTTCTTCTATTGCCGTCATCTCTTTGACCAATGTATTTGCGAAATCAATCAATTCTTTGTGCTTTTTCTTGTCAGCAATTGATTTTTTTAAGATCGCAATTTGTGCGTTTACTTTTTTTACATTCTTCAGGGCAATATGAATTTCTGTTACTTTTTTATTGATTTCATTAATGAAATCAAATTGCGCTTTCATATCCGCTTCGGAAGCTTCAGAAACAGGGTTTCTTAATAGCGAAAAGGATTGTTTCTGGGTTTTGCCGTTTACAGACAATTCAACGGTATATTTCCCAGGTAAAGCCATTGGACCATTTAAAGATGCCCACCACAAAATCATTCCTTTTACTTTTTCGGCACCCTCATACATCATGTTCCAATAGCAAATATTGTTTCCTTCTTCGACCTTTAGTAGGCTTTCTTTTTGATCTTTATTTGGGTGATTACTAAATATTTTTACCAACTGATTATTCGCATCAAAAATACGGAGAGCGATGCTGTCTTTTTCTCCTATTTGTTTGATGAAAAAATTCAGGGCAGCGCCTCCTGGATGATTGGTTCCTGCAGTTCTTGAGGTGCGTCCGTTTCCTCCTCCCATTCGATATGCGTCTTGGGGTTTAAAAAGCACCACCTCTTGTTCCATCAACTCTTGGTTTATTTGATGAATTGGCGTTAAGTCATCTATAATCCACAAAGATCTTCCTTGAGTTGCTGCAATTAAATTGTCATTTTTAATGGCCAAATCGGTAATGGGCACGATGGGTAAATTTTGTTGGAATTGTTGCCAGTTTTTACCATCATTAAATGAAATATACATGCCACGCTCAGTTCCGGCATATAGCAATCCTTTTCTTTTAGGGTCTGCTTTCAATGCTCTAGTAAAAGCTTCCTCTCCAATTCCATCAACAATTAATTTCCAAGATTTTCCATAGTTTTCGGTTTTATAAATATAGGGTCTGTAATCTCCTGTTTTGTATTTTGTGCCTACAATATAAGCACCTCCTTTTGTAAAAGGATCTACCGCTATGCTATTAATCATCATCCATTCTGGCATTTTTTTTGGGGTGATGTCTGTCCAAGTTTCACCTCCATTTTTTGTGATATGTACTAATCCATCATCAGAACCCACCCAAATTAGGTTTTTTTCATACTTGGATTCTACTGCTGCGAAAATGGTTCCATAGTATTCTACACTGGTATTGTCTTTGGTAATTGGACCTCCTGAAGGGCCTAATGTTTTTGGATCATTCCTTGTTAAATCTGGACTGATCACTTCCCAAGACTGTCCTTCATTTTCTGTTTTATGTAAATGATTTGATGCAGCATATAATCGATTGGTTGTATTGGGTGAGAAGAAGATTGGAAAATTCCATTGAAAACGGTATTTAGAATCGATGGCACCGTGGCCCATAGGATCGTCTGGCCAAACATTGATGGCTCTTGTTTCTCCTGTTTTATGGTTTTTTCTTGTAAGTAATCCACTATAACTTCCACCATAAACAATATCATTGTTCGTGGGATCTACAGCAATATGTGCACTTTCACCACCTGCTGTTGTTTCCCAATCACGCTCGTTGATAAAACGACCATTTGTTCGATGGGGAATTCGTAATGTTGAATTGTCTTGCTGAGCGACATAAATTCGATACGGAAAATGATTGTCTGTGGTTACTCTGTAAAACTGCGACGTTGGTTGGTTCATATAGGTACTCCAATTTTCTCCTGCATCAAAAGAAACTTGTGCACCACCGTCATCTGCAATTATCATTCGTTGGTTGTCCTCGGGTGCAATCCACAAATCGTGATGATCTCCATGAGGTGCATTAAATGTGGTATAGGTTTTTCCTCCGTCTGTAGATTTGTGATACCGAACATTCAATACATATATAATGTCTTCATCCTGTGTATCTGCATATAAACGGGTATAGTACCAAGCTCTTTGTCTTAATTTTCGTTCTGCATTAATTAATTTCCAAGTTGTTCCTGCATCGATCGATTTGTAAACACCTCCTTTTTCGTTTTCGATAAGTGCCCACACAATATCAGAATTTACTGGCGAAACAGTAACGCCACTAATACCCCAGGTTCCCTTTGGGAGTCCTTTATGGGTAGATATGTTTGCCCAACTATCTCCACCATCAGTACTCTTGTAGAGTGCCGAACCTTTTCCGCCAGAAGATAAGCTATAGGGTGTTCTTCTAACGTCCCAGGTAGTTGCATATAAAATTCTTGGATTGTTTGGATCGATAATTAAATCTATAGCTCCTGAGTTTTCATCGGCAAAAAGTACGCGTTTCCAATTTTTTCCTCCATCAATCGATTTGTAAACGCCTCTTTCTTTGGTTGGTTTGTAGAGGTCGCCCAGGACTGCTGCAAAAACAATTTCAGCATTTTTAGGGTGAATTCTCATTCTTGGAATGTGTCTTGAATTTTTTAATCCAATATGTTTCCAGGTTTTACCAGCATTTTCAGATTTCCAAATTCCGTCTCCTGAAGAAACATTTCCTCGAACGGTTTTTTCTCCCATTCCAACATATATGACATTGTTGTCACTCTCAGAAACCGCAATAGCACCAACAGATCCTCCAAAGAATCCGTCAGAAATATTTGTCCAAGTGTTTCCCGCATCGGTTGTTTTCCAAACACCACCACCAGTGCTGCCCATGTAAAATAGATTGGCTTTTCCGGAAACACCAGTTACAGCTGCACTTCGCCCGCCTCTATGGGGTCCAATATTTCGCCATTTTGTTGCGCTAAAATATTCCGAAGAAATTTTGTTAGCTTTTTTTTGTGCAGTAACTTTGACACTTATAGAAAGAACTAGGCAAATTGCCAGAAGGAAGTATTTTTTCATAGGGGTTCGTTATTGTTTTCGAGTCTAAAAATAAGAATTAAAATCAGGTTTTAGAATGGACATCTTATTAAATGTTAGTGCGAGTGCAAAAATTATTGAGAAAATAGTAATTTCTGGATCTAAAAGTGAGTCGAACCGATTGCTCATTTTACAACAATTGTTTCCAGAAATTTCGATAGATAATTTATCAGATTCAGATGATTCGAAGCATTTGCAGCAGGCTCTCTCTACGAAAGCATCTTTCATAGATATTGGTCATGCTGGAACTGCCATGCGTTTTTTGGTTGGTTATTTTTCGTCGAAACAAAATAGCGAGGTGATTTTAACGGGTTCAGAGAGAATGCAGCAAAGACCCATTGGTGTTTTAGTGGAAGCCCTAAGAGACTTGGGAGCAGACATTTCTTATGTAGAAAATGAAGGATATCCACCAGTAAGAATTAAAGGAAAAGCCATTACAAAAGACAAGGTACAAATTAATGGCAATGTGAGTAGTCAATATATATCTTCTTTAATACTAATGGGAACTCACTTAGCAAAAGGGGTAACCATTGAGTTAATGGGTGAAATTACTTCGATTCCATATATAAAAATGACTTTGAGTTTGTTGAATCAATTGGGAATATCAACCTATTTTGAAGGGAATACCATTCAAGTTTTACCAGCAAAACAGCTTCAAAAGCAAACGGTGGTTGTAGAATCTGATTGGAGTTCTGCTTCTTATTTTTATTCTGTTGCAGCGTTTAGTGAAGTTGGATCTGAAATTCAACTGTCTGCCTATAAAAAAGAAAGTTTACAGGGAGATTCCTGTTTGGCAGAAATATATACCTACTTTGGTGTTGAAACGGTTTTTGACCAAAATACAATCACCTTAAAAAAAGTAAGAACATCAGATGCGGGTCCTTTAACGCTTGACCTAAAAAATGCTCCAGACATTGCGCAAACCATTGCTGTTACTTGCTTTGGATTGGGAGTCGCTTGTCACTTAACAGGACTTCACACCTTAAAAATTAAGGAAACAGATCGGTTAGAAGCATTGGAAGCAGAATTAAAAAAATTAGGTGCGGTCATCGCAATTACCAATGAAAGCTTATCGCTTTCAACGTCAGAGGTAATGCATGAGAATATTGCAATTAAAACCTACAACGATCACAGAATGGCAATGGCTTTTGCGCCTTTAGCTTTTAAAGTGCCGATTGCTATTTTGAATGCTGAAGTGGTTTCTAAATCCTATCAGAAATTCTGGAAGGACATGCAACAAATAGGGATTCAAATAAAAGAACTGTAAATTAAACAGGGAAACACTTGACAACGCCTATTTCGATATCGTATCTTTGCGGCCTTTACATCAAACAAAAATTATGAAACTATCCCAGTTCGAATTCGAATTACCCGAAGAATTAATATCAAAATATCCAGCAGATCATCGAGATGAGTCTCGTTTGATGGTGGTCAATAGAAAAGAAGGTACTATAGAACATAAACTTTTTAAAGACGTTATTGATTACTTCGAAGAAGGTGATGTAATGATGTTGAATGATACCAAGGTTTTTCCTGCCAGAATGTATGGGAATAAGGAAAAAACAGGTGCTAGGATTGAAGTTTTCTTATTAAGAGAACTAAATGCAGAGAACAGATTGTGGGATGTATTGGTAGATCCAGCAAGAAAAATTAGAATCGGGAACAAATTATTTTTTGGAGAAGATGATAGTTTAGTTGCTGAAGTAATTGACAATACAACATCTAGAGGAAGAACATTGCGTTTCTTGTTTGACGGAAGTTATGAGGAATTTAGAGCAAAGTTATTGGAATTAGGGGAAACCCCTTTGCCAAAATTAATTGGTAGAGACGTAGAAGAATTAGACAAAGAAAGATATCAAACTATTTTTGCCAAAAATGAAGGAGCAGTTGCTGCACCATCTGCAGGATTGCACTTTTCTAAACACTTGCTAAAACGTTTAGAAATTAAAGGTGTTGAATTTGCAGAAACAACATTACATATTGGTTTGGGTACTTTTGCACCGGTTGAGGTAGAAGACTTATCGAAGCACAAAATGGATTCTGAGCAAATTGTTATTTCTTCAAATTCTGCAGACAAAATAAATTCTGCTAAAATAGAAAAAAGAAGAATTTGTGCAGTAGGAACTACGGTAATGAGAACCGTAGAGTCTTCGGTTTCTGCTAGTCAACAATTAAACCCATTTTCAGGTTGGACCAATAAATTTCTTTTCCCTCCTCATGAGTTTAGCATTGCAAACAGCATGATTTCAAACTTTCACAAACCAAAATCTACTTTATTAATGTCTGTTGCCGCTTTTGGAGGTTACGACTTAATAATGGAAGCCTATAAAGTTGCCATCAAAGAAAAGTATAAATTCTATGCTTATGGCGATGCAATGTTGATTATCTAAGAGATTCAGCAATTCAAGAATTAAAAACTGGTACTTCATTTAGGTACCAGTTTTTTTATGCATATTTTTGCAACAGTGCTATTTTTTAACCGTTTAATCATTTTACATTGAATAAAAAGAAAGACATCAGGGCATTAACAAAAGAAGCATTAAGAGATTTTTTTGTTGAAAATGGCGACAAAGCCTTTCGTGGAAATCAAGTGTACGAATGGTTGTGGAGTAAGGCTTCTCATACTTTTGAAGACATGACCAACGTTTCTAAAGCGACCAGAGCCATGTTGGAAGAGAACTTTGTGATCAATCATATAAAGGTAGATTCGATGCAAAGAAGTAAAGATGGTACTATTAAAAACGGGATAAAATTACACGATGGTTTTATAGTAGAATCTGTTTTAATACCCACACCAAAAAGAACAACAGCCTGTGTTTCTAGTCAGGTAGGTTGTAGTTTAGATTGTAAATTTTGTGCAACTTCTCGTTTAAAAAGAATGCGAAATTTAAATCCAGATGAAATTTATGATCAAGTAGTTGCTATTGATAATCAAAGTCGATTGTATCATAATCACAAGTTGTCTAATATTGTTTTTATGGGTATGGGAGAACCTTTAATGAACTATAACAACGTCATTAAATCCATCGAAAAAATTACATCACCAGAAGGCTTAGGGATGTCTCCAAAAAGAATTACAGTATCCACTTCTGGCGTGCCAAAAATTATCAAAAAAATGGCTGATGACGGAGTGAAATTCAATTTAGCCGTCTCTTTACACTCTGCAATTGACGAAGTACGAACTTCAATTATGCCTTTTAATACAAATTTTCCTTTAGATGATTTAAGAGCATCTTTGGAATATTGGTATGAAAAAACGGAGCGTATCATTACTTATGAATACATTGTTTGGAAAGGCATTAATGACCGAAAAGAAGATATTCAAGCCTTGGTAAAGTTTTGTAGTTATGTGCCCTGTAAAGTCAACTTAATAGAATACAACCCAATTGATGATGGGGAGTTTCAGCAAGCAAGCTCTTCTGCGATTAATAGTTATATCTCCAATTTGGAAATGCATGACATTACTGTAAATGTGCGTCGTTCTCGAGGAAAAGATATTGATGCTGCTTGTGGCCAATTGGCCAATAAATCTTAAATAGATTATAGACCTGATTGGTTTTTAAAATCTGTCTGGTCTTGTTTAAATTTCGTAATTTTGTGCACATGAATACCGTTGAGCAAATTAAACGCCCCATTTTATCTGAAATGGAACTTTTTGAAGAAAAGTTCAAAGATGCGATGCTTTCAAAAGTTCCGCTTTTAAACAGAATTACTTATTATATTGTTCGAAGAAAAGGAAAACAAATGCGTCCGATGTTTGTTTTTTTAGTGGCAAAAATGGTTTCTAATGGTGGTTTTGATGAACGTACTTATCGAGGTGCTTCTGTTGTAGAATTAATTCATACCGCTACTTTGGTGCATGATGATGTGGTAGATGATAGCAATAGAAGGCGCGGGTTTTTCTCCATAAATGCCCTCTGGAAAAACAAAATCGCCGTACTTGTAGGCGATTTTTTATTGTCGAAAGGATTGTTGTTGTCTATAGATAATGAAGATTTTGATTTGTTAAAATTGATTTCCATTGCCGTTCGTGAAATGAGTGAGGGTGAATTGTTGCAAATAGAAAAAGCTCGAAAATTAGACATTACCGAAGCTGTTTATTTCGATATTATCCGTAAAAAAACAGCCACTCTAATTGCTGCTTGCTGTGGAATTGGTGCAGCATCTGTTGGCGCAAGTCAAGAGAAGATTCATCAAATGAGAAAATTTGGAGAATACATTGGTATTGCTTTTCAGATTAAAGATGATTTATTTGATTATTCGGATGCCAAGATTGGCAAGCCTACTGGGATTGATATTAAAGAACAAAAAATGACATTGCCTTTAATTTATACTCTAAATAATTGTTCTAAAAAAGAGAAATCTTGGTTGATCAATTCCATCAAAAAATACAACAAGGATAAAAAGCGTGTGAAAGAAATCATTACGTTTGTAAAAAGTAACGGCGGAATTGAATATACAACTCTTAAAATGGAGGAGTACATCCAAAAAGCCATTGCGCTTTTAGAAAATTACCCAACTTCAGAATACAAAACCTCCTTGCTTAAAATGATTGGATACGTTGTGGAACGTAAGATTTAATAAAGTACAATTCCAAGTACAATCATTTTTATAGATTTAATAGCTCCTCTACAAACGCTCTCGAATTCGACAATCTGGGTACTTTATGTTGGCCTCCTAATTTGCCTTTTTTCTTGAGCCAGCTATAGAACAATCCTTTTTTTGCTTTGTGTACTATGGGCAGCATTAAGGTCATGTTTGAATATCTTTTTGCCTCATAATCGGAGTTGATCGCTTTTAATGCCTCGTCTAAAATTTCAGTAAACTTCGCCATTACTTTGGGTTCTTTTGTAAATTCAATAATCCACTCGTGTCCTCCTTTTTCTTTGCCTTCCATGAAAATGGGACCTACGGTATACTCAGAAATGCTTGCATTTGTTTTCTCACATGCGATGCGCAAAGCTTCTTCTGTATTTTCAATAATCAATTCTTCCCCAAAAACATTGATGTGGTGTTTTGTCCGACCTGTAATTTTAATTCGATAGGGGTCAGTGGAAGTAAACTTTACAGTATCACCAATTAAATAACGCCATAAGCCACCATTGGTGGTGATTAAGATTGCATAATTAATACCTTTTTCTACTTCAGACAAAGGGATAGCAATTGAATTTTCGCCCTTATAATGCATCATTGGAATGAATTCATAAAAAATTCCATAATCTAACATTAACAACAATTCTTTAGAACCCTGTTTGTCTTGAATGGCAAAAAAACCTTCGGAGGCATTGTAAATTTCATAATAGTTGAAATCGACTTTCGGAATCAACTTTTTGTATTGTTCTCTATAGGGGTTAAAGTTTACTCCTCCGTGAAAATAGACCTCCAAATTTGGCCAAACCTCTAATATATTCTCTTTTCCTGTTTTTTCTAAAACCCGATTCAATAAGACCAACATCCATGAAGGAACGCCTACCAAACTGGTAATGTTTTCATTGATTGTCTCGTTGACAATGGCCTCCATTTTAGTTTCCCACTCTGCCATTAACGCGACTTGCTGACTTGGTGCGGAACTAAAATCTGCCCAAAAAGGCAAGTTTTCTGTAATGATTGCAGACAAGTCGCCAAAATGAGACCCGTTGTCTTGATAGACTTCCGAACTTCCTCCCAATCGCAAACCTTTGCCTGTAAAAAGCTGTGTTTTGGGATTATTGTGAATGTACAAGCACAACATATCTTTTCCCGCTTTTAAGTGACAGTATTCTAAAGCATCATTAGAAACAGGAATGAATTTACTTTTTGCGTTGGTGGTACCGCTACTTTTTGCAAACCATTTTATAGGAGTTGGCCAGAATAAATTCTGGGTTCCTTTTCGACAGCGTTCAATTAAAGGTTCGAAAGTTTCATATTGCTGTATGGGTACTTTTTTACGAAAATCTGTATATTTATGAATGGCAGTAAATTCTTTTTCTATTCCAAACTCGGTATTTTTAGCAGTATTTATGAGCCTTAGCAACAGTTCTTCTTGAACATCGTTGGGGTATTTCGTAAACAATTCAATTTGGTGTATCCGTTTCTTTAAAAACCAAGATATTATAGAATTGATAATCTGAATCGCCATAGAATTTTTGTAAGTTTGTTTGGTGTTATTTCTTATTTAAACATAGCAAGAAATCTTCCTCTAAAATAATAAAATCTTTTATATGACCTATCAAGGAGTTTTAAAAAAAATGATGACCGAGAATCAAGATCTAATTCAGTATTATTTGGATATGACTGATGATTTTATTAATATGAATCAATTATTGAATGCCACAATAACATTTGATTTTGTGACCTATGAATGCTTAAACTGTCATTTAGAAAGAGAAATTTACAGGCAAGGTTTCTGTAAATCCTGCTTTTTTGATACTCCAAATGCTGGAGACTGGATCATGCGACCCGAATTAAGTACCGCACATTTAGGGATAGAAGATCGAAATTTGGCTTATGAAAAAAGCGTACAACTAAAACCACATGTTGTATACTTGGCAAATTCTAGCAATGTAAAAGTAGGAGTTACCAGAAAACAGCAAGTTCCTACACGTTGGATAGATCAGGGGGCGCATGAAGCCATCGAAATAGTAGAAGTACCCAATAGATACTTAGCCGGAATTACCGAAGTAGCTTTAAAAGATTACGTAGCCGACAAAACCAATTGGCGAAAAATGCTAAAGAATGCCAATACTGATGAAAACCTTATCGAGTGGAGAGATCAATTAAAGCAATACATACCAGTTGAAGCTCAAGCGTATTTTATAGCGAACAATAAAGAAACCAAGTTGAATTTTCCGGTGATAAAATATCCCGAGAAACCAAAAAGTTTGAACCTAAAGAAAACACTTCATTATACAGGGAAATTGGTTGGGATTAAGGGACAGTATTTAATTTTTGAGGATGAAACTGTTTTTAATGTAAGAGCCAATGAAGGCTTAGTTGTTTCTATAAAAGTGTAAAAATAAAAATCATTTTTTCGAAAATTTACACAGCAATAGTTGTAACCATTTATAGTGAAATAATAAATAAATGATGACCAAAAACCTATTAAAAGTAGCCTTAGCACAAATTTCACCAGTTTGGCTGAACAAAGAAAAAACCATCGAGAAAATAGAAAAATCTATTTTAGATGCTGCAAAAGAGAATTGTGAACTCATTGTTTTTGGTGAGGCGCTATTGCCAGGATACCCTTTTTGGATTGCACTAACAAACGGAGTAGCATGGGATTCTAAAACTCAAAAAGAATTGCATGCACATTATGTTCGCAATTCGATCACCATCGAAAAAGGCGAGTTAGACAGCATTTGTAGATTAGCGAAAAATAATAATATTGCTATTTATTTAGGGGTTATGGAGCGCGCTCAAAATAGGGGAGGACACAGTATTTATGCTTCTTTGGTTTATATTAATGCTGCAGGAGAAATAAAGTCAGTACATCGTAAATTGCAGCCTACTTTTGACGAACGTTTAACCTGGGCGGCAGGAGACGGAAATGGTTTGCAGGTTCACTCGTTAAAAGATTTTACAATCGGCGGTTTGAATTGTTGGGAAAATTGGATGCCTTTACCAAGAACAGCTTTATATGGTTTGGGTGAAAATTTACACATTGCTGTTTGGCCTGGAAGTGATCATAACACCAAAGACATTACTCGTTTTATAGCGAGGGAATCTCGTTCTTTTGTCATTTCAGTTTCAAGTTTAATGTCAAAATCAGATTTTCCAAAAGAGACGCCTCATTTAGATAAAATTTTAGAAAAAGCACCTGCTATTTTAGCAAACGGAGGATCTTGTATTGCAGGTCCTGATGGTGAATGGATATTGGCACCCGTTGTGTTGAAAGAAGGTTTAATTATTGAAACCTTAGATTTTAACCGGGTGTTGGAAGAACGACAAAATTTTGACTGTGTAGGGCATTACTCCAGACCCGATGTAACTAAGTTATCGGTAAATAGAGAACGACAAAGTACGGTTTCCTACGAGGATTAAAGGGCGAATTTTTTTGTAGAATTTCGTTCCACTAAATTTGTTTTAATCACGACTGTTTTCGGTTTTTCGGGTGTATTTTTTTTCTCTAATTTGTCAATCAAAATTTCAGCTGCAGTGGCACCCATTATTTCCCCATGTTGACTTATCGTCGTCATTTTTGGGCTGGAGTGTCTTGCTAAAATTCCGTTTGAAAAAGAAATTACAGAAAAGTTTTGAGGAACTTTGAATCCTTTCTTAATGGCAACTTTCATTGCAGCAATTGCCGATGATTCATCTGTAGCAATTACAGCATCAATGGTGTTGTTGTCAAAAATAGGGGTTAATATATTTTCGTATTCTTTGTAATCATCCTCTAAAATATCGATAATTAAATTTCTGTTTACAGTAATGTTATTTTCTTCCAATCCTTTTAAGTAACCATGTTTTCTTTTTTCACCAATTTTTAACTTGCTGATGGTAGATATAAAGGCAATGTTTTTACTTCCAGTTTTTACTAGGTGATTAACGGTGTTTACTGTACCGATAAAATCGTCTGTAATTACTTTGTCACAATCAATGTCATCTGCAACCCGATCAAACATTACAATAGGGGTGTTATTATTGATCATTTCTTTTAAATGCGAAAAATCATTTTTCAAAATGGTTTCTTCTGCCAAAGAAAGAATAAAACCATCTATAATTCCATTGGAAAGCATTTCTATTGTTTCTACTTCTTTAGTATAAGACTCATTGGAAATGCAGGATATAATTTTATAACCTCGATCATTTGCCACTTTTTCGATGCCTTTAAAAACTTGCGCAAAGAAATAATTTAGCATGTTGGGAATGATAATTCCAATCGTCTTAGTTTGTCTGTTTTTTAAACTTAACGCATTAAAATTGGGTTTGTAATTGTTCTCTTTTGCAAATTTTTGAATCTTTTCTTTGGTACTAATACTAATTTCGTAACTGTTATTCAATGCTTTGGAAACGGTTGAAATAGAAACATTGAATTCTTTAGCGATGTCTTTTATAGTCAGTCTTTTCATTGAAAAAATAATAAGTCTCTAAAATACAAAAAACTACGAACATCTAGGTTAACTGAATGTTTTTTTTCCTTTTAAGCTCAAAAATCAAGTAGGAAAAAACAACGAAATATTCGAATCCTACAATCCATAGATTTTCTTTCCAAGTGCTATTTGCATAGGCCTGATAGCTTAGGATAACGAGGAAACTCCATACGATTGTGAAGCGATACTTTGTAAAAATGCTCAAAATAAGTAATGTCGCCAAATACCAAGGATGCATTGTTGTGGTGGTAAAGTAATAAAAAGAACTTCCAAATAAGAGTGCAGTAATGAGTTGAGGCATCGAGCTGTTTTTTCTAAAGAAGCTCAGGTATCCTATGAAAATTAGGGTTAGAGTGGAGGTTATTTTACCAATGATTGCAATTTCATTCCAGCCTCTAAAAAGGTATCCAATTTCTCGAAAGAGGTAGTAAAAACTCGCATTAAATTCAAATTTCAGAAACCATAAACCAATTGATTTTAAATAATTAGAAACCAATTCTTGTGAATAAAAAGGTAAGAATAAGACAATTATTGTGGTGAATACAATACCATAGAAGGCAATTAAATTTTTGAGTCCTGGGACGCTAGGCCCCCATTTTTTCCTTAGGATTCTATTGCTACTTTTGTCCTCAACTTCTACTGAATTTTTTTTTAGGTTTTTCGGTTTTGCAAACCATTGGTAAAAAAGTGGTAAAAATAAAAGTGGAATCAGTTTCACAGAAATAGCACCTGCGATTAATACCCCTGCAAAGCACCATTTTTTTTGTGTTAATTTGTACAATGCACAGACCAAGAAGAATAACATGATGGATTCAAAATGGAGGTTTCCTGTAATTTCAATAATGATAAACGGGTTGAGTACATACCAAAAAATATTTTGAATCGGTAGTTTCAGTTTTTCTAATAATTTCTTTCCAAAATAAAGAATCCCTATATCGGCTATAATAATAAGGACTCGTAATACCACTATAGAGCCCAAAATACTTTTACTCGAAAAAAGGGCTGCAATTAAAAAACCAATTTGATGCAATGGCGGATAATTGGTGAAATGACTTCCATTCAATGTACCCATTCCTTCATACAGAGTTAGGGCTTCTGATATTGGATTTAATCCTTGTTGAATGTAGGTCTCTGGTAATGAAAGGTAGGGGTTTAGTCCTTCGAGAATCATTCTTCCGTCCCAAATAAAACGATAGAAATCTTGTGATAGATTTGGAATTTGGAATAGGATTACCAACCTAAAAAGGATGGAAATACCTGCCAAATATTTAAAATTTAATGGCTTGCTTTTCATCAGAAAATAAAAGCAAATAAATAAAGAAACCCAAGAAAAAAACAATGTGTTAAAAGCGGATCTCTCTAAAAAATAGCCAATATAAAAATAGAGGCTACAACTGATAAGGATTAGGAAAATAGCTTTGTATTTATCCAATCCAATCATTAAGCTCTCGAAAAAATAGATTTAAAAAAGACATATCCAAAACCTATAAAAAGCATTAAGTGAAATGGAAACAATCCAAAATCTCCACCTTGATCTCCAACGATAAATGCACTGAACATTCCAAAAGCAAAATAGAATACCAAAATTCCTTCAGCAATGACATTAATAGAGGGTTTTTTCTTGATGTATTTGTTGTTTTTCCAGCCGTCTTTTAGGTTTTTAATATTGAATTTAGGGGTTCTTACAAATTCACTTTTTTTACCGAAATGACCTTCCAGAACTGCAATGGAATTGTGTAAAGAAAAACCCATTGCGATTGAGAAAAATGTAAAAAACATACCGATAAAATTAAAGAATTTCAAAAGTCCATTCCCATACATTCTCTTATACATCTGCCAATAACAGATAAAGAAAATTAATGAGCTGATGACAAAGAAACTCATCATATAGAAATAGTTCTTTAGGGACGCATATTCATTTTTGATGTACAACATTGGGATACTTAAAACAGCAACTATGAAGACATTTAAAAACATGGAACTATTTAATAAATGCAGTACACTATGAATTTTAGTTTTCAGCGGCAATCCTTTTGCTTTTAAAACCCTTTTAGTCATTTTTTGAAAATTTTCTGCACCCCCTTTGTTCCATCGAAATTGTTGCGAGCGAGCAGCACTAATAATAACCGGTAGCTCTGCAGGTGTTTCTACGTTTTCAAGATATTTAAACTCCCATTTTTTTAATTGTGCTCTATAGCTTAGATCCAAATCTTCGGTAAGGGTATCCCCTTCCCAATTACCAGCATCATAAATACATTCTTTTCTCCAGAGGCCGGCTGTTCCATTAAAGTTAATGAAATGCCCCTTACTATTTCTACCCACTTGTTCTAGGGTAAAATGTGCGTCCAGTGCAAATGCCTGGATCTTTGTAAGGGTAGAATAATTTCGATTAATATGCCCCCAACGAGTTTGAACAACGCCAATTTTTTTATCCTTAAAATAAGGAACTGTTTTTAGCAACCAGTCTTCATCAGGTAAAAAATCGGCATCAAAAATAGCAATAATTTCTCCTTTTGTAGTTTCTAAACCCTCTTTTAACGCACCTGCTTTAAAACCTTGTCTGTTGGTTCTGCAGATATGTTGAATATCGACACCTCGTTCTTGTAACTTTTTAATATGAGCGGCAGTTGTTTTTACAGATTCGTCTGTAGAGTCATCTAGCACTTGAATTTCTAATTTTTCTTTTGGATATTTGAGTTTTACAATGTTTTCCAATAAACGCTCCATTACATACATTTCGTTAAAAACGGGAAGTTGTATGGTTACAAACGGAACCTCTTTTGATTTTGACAAATTGAATTGTGGAGAACGATCTTCTTTTTTTTGTGCCGATAGGTAATTAAACAATAAATTTAATTGTGCTAATGCGTATAAGAAAATAAGCACTAGTGAGATAGAGTAGATGGCAATAATAATGTATTCTAGAATCATTTTTTTAAACTGTATTTAAAAATCCAGGTAAGAATTTTAATCCCTGCAAATATAGCACCTTTTATGGTTCCTGAAACTTTGGATACTCCAATTCTATTTCGGTATTTAACTGGGATTTCGAGGTAGGTAAATTGTTGTTTTAAGACTTTTAATTGCATCTCAACCGTCCATCCATAGGTTTTGTCTTCCATTTTTAAAGCCATTAACTTTTCGTATTTAATAGCTCTAAAAGGCCCTAAATCTGTATAGGTAGCTCCAAAAAATAATTTCATTAAAGCAGTTGCGAGCCAATTTCCGAAAATTTGTTGCGGGGTCATTGCACCGGACTCCCGCTGTTCTTTTACTCTTGCGCCCAAAACAAAGTCAATATTTTTAGTAATAATTGGTGCGATCAATTCTGTTAATTGTGCTGGATAATCTGAATAATCTCCATCTAAAAACACCACAATTTCTGGTTTTATTTTTTGATTTTCGATATAATTCAATCCTTTTAGGCAGGCATACCCATAGCCTTTTTTGTTTTCATGCAAAACGGTGGCACCCGCATTTTTGGCGTTTATTGGGGTATTGTCGGTTGAGTTGTTGCTGATCACAATTATTTCATCAACAATTTTGGGAATGTCATTTACAACATTTGCAATCGAGTCTTGTTCATTATATGCTGGAATAATAACTTTAACAATTGCCTGCATCCATTAAATTTTTTTTTATGAATTTTACTTTTCTTTCTTTGAAAAGTTTGTGGAGGCAAAAGTACTAAGATTTCATTTATTTTCTATTGATATACTGCATTAAGTCTACATTATTTCCCAATAAGATCTCTGTTGGATTAATTCTTCCTTGTTCTGGGCCGTTTTCTAATTTTAAAACTCCTCTGGGGCACACTGCAGCACAAATACCACAGCCGACACAACTAGAACGTACAATATTTTCTCCTTTTTGAGCATAGGAGCGAACATCAATCCCTTGCTCACAATAGGTAGCGCAATTCCCACATGAGATACATTGTCCTCCATTTGTGGTAATTCTAAAACGAGATTTAAAGCGTTGTACGAAACCCATATAGGCAGCCAAAGGACATCCAAAACGACACCAAACTCGATTGCCTAGTATGGGATAAAATCCTGTTCCGATTACTCCTGAGAAAATAGCACCTACTAAAAACCCGTAAGAACTTTGCACGTCGTAAACAGAGATCCCAAAAGCAATTTTTCTCCAACTTTCGATTTCGGCAAAATAAGTGTATAAAGTGATGAGGGTCATTATGATGGCAAAACCCAAAACACCATGAATTAGCCAACGTTCCACTTTCCATGATAATAAGGATTTACTAGAGAGTTGCCTGTAGGGATCACCCAAAGTTTCTGCCAATCCACCACAACCACATACCCAAGAACAATACCATCTTTTCCCATAGAAATAGACCATAACAGGTACAATGATTACAGTGAGTAGGATACCCCACACCAACATAAAAATCCCCATGTTGCCGCTTGCCAATAAATTGTCAATATTCCAATCAAAGAAGAACGTATAATTGAGTGGAAATGCATTTTTAAAATCAAACCAAGGTTTGTTAAATGCCACTAAAATCTCTGGAATGAGAAATGCAAAGGCTATTTGGAAAAATAAGACAACGGCAGTTCTTAAAATTTGATAATTATCATGTCTGTATTTGATGAACATTCGGATAGCGAAAACGCTCATGACTGCACAATACATAAATCCATAGAGAAACCATTGACTAGATTCGTTACCACTTAAACTTTTACTTAGTGGGTTTACAGCGGCAATGGGATTGATTAAAAAATTTGGAAAGAAATATAAAACCACATAAAAGCCTACAAAGAATAGAAAGGCAAGAATACCAAGGGGTCCTCTATTTGTGGCCGAATGTTGGAAAATTCCATTGTTTTTAATCCCTGCTTTGCCTAGTATTTTATAATCGGCTGCAAATGCAATGGTACCCCCAAAAATTGCCAACCCAAAAGTAATCCAGAAAAACAGTCCTGGATGTTGTTGTGGCCATCCTGTTGCAGATGCTCTGACGAGTGGATATATGAAATCTTTGGACGTTTTATTCCATTTCAAAGGAATGATTTTATGCCACGCTATTTTTTTTTGACTTTTATGATATGTGTTTGAAGCTTTCGCAATTTCTCTAATTCGATGTGAGAGTTCAAAAGCACTTAATTCGATCGCTACAATCTCTTTTTGTGCCTTTTCAATGAAAAATGCACTTTTTACTTTTTGTTTTGCCCAAGTATCAAACGTTTTTTGAGAGACTTTATTTTTTCCTGTAAATATGCTTCCTGTAAAAATGGCAAACCCAATAAAACAGAGTATCAATCCGATGTTTTTAATTGCTTTCATATTTTATTTGCTAAATATTCGTTTCCAACTCTTTTTTCTTAAAGTAATATTTGTGTTAAATTCTGTGTTGAATTTTGCCACAATAGCTGTTTCATGCAGTTTGTAAAATTCAGGATCAAAATTGGCGTCTGCCAAATGTTCCATAATAAATTCAATTGATTTTTTTTCTGACAACCATTTGTCAAAAACCTTATGACGCATCCGAATCCCAAAGGTGTTAATTCCCAGGAAAAGATGGTTTTTTTTGTCGTATGAAATGGTAATACATTTTGCTTCTTTTGGATGTTTCCACTGAAAATAACCCTCGTTTTCTGTTTTGTTTCGTTCACTAAAAACCCAGCCATAAGTCTGGTATTCAATGTCTAAAAATTTTGCAGAATTAAACCAATGGCCTGGTTTGTATGCTGTTTTATTTCCGCAAATTGTTTGTGCAACTGTTTCTCCCATCATTCTTCCCGTATACCAAACAGCTTCTATATTTCTTCTTTGCCCAATAGCTTCATGTTGTTCTGCACAATCGCCAATGGCATATACATTTTCAATGTTGGTTTCTAGGAATCGATTCACTTTAACGCCTCTTCCAGTATCTATAGAAGATGCTTTAATGAAATCAATGTTTGGTGTTACACCTGCTGTTAAACCAACAACATTACAGTGGATTTCTTCCCCAGTTTCCTCTATTATGATTGAGGAAACCTGTCCGTTTTTATCTGATTTTATTTCTTTCAAATGAACGCCTAAGCGCAAATCAATTTGATGTTCTAGGATGTGTTTGTTAATCATTTCAGATTCTTGAGCGGGCAATACTCCATTCCAAAAACTTTGTTCTCTCACTAAAAAAGTAACTGGAATATTTCTACTTCTAAGCATTTCGGCCAATTCTATTCCAATTAAACCACCCCCCACAATGACTGCCCTTTTACATACTTTGTTGTTGGGGGCATATTTTTCTAATTGCTCTAAATCTTGTTTGTGATATAGGCCCATGACTCCCTTTAAATCTTGACCAGGCCATCCAAATTTATGGGGTTTAGAGCCCGTTGCAATAATTAGCTTGTCATAATTTATGGAGGTGCTGTCCGTAAATTGTAGTGTTTTATTTGTCGTGTTTATTGAAATGACTAAGCCTTCTTTTAGCTCGATCATGTTTTTTTTCCAAAACCAATCTTCATAAGGTTGTGTATGCTTAAAAGTAAGATGTCCCATGTACACATACATGAGTGCTGTTCTCGAAAAAAAGTATTTATTTTCTGCAGAAATAATGGTGATTTTCACATCCGAATTTTTTCGAATGTGTCTTGCAGCAGTAACACCCGCAATTCCGTTTCCAATAATAACAAAATGGTCCATATGTAGATGATTGTAATGTTTTTGTTGAAATTTAAAAACAGCCTGATCAAAGAGGGAAATTACAATTTTAAAATTACTTTTTGGTGCTTGCGCTAAGAATAAGACAAAGTTCTTTTTAAAAAAGCAATCCGTGCTTTTGAAAAATACTCAGAATAAATTTTTAACAATGCCCTGCATGGGTACTCTGGATAAAAAGTTTATTTTTGATCTATATATGCAACAAATTTACTCTTTTTTTTTACTCTTGATACTCTGCCTATCTTGTCAAAATCAGATAAAAAAAATGAATGGGGTCAGTTTTGTAGCATCAAGAGATTCCATAAACAGTTCCCATATAAAACCTGTGCAAAACATACGAAGCAATTTTGTAGCGTTAATGCCTTTTGGCTTTATAAAAGATGTGTCTTCCCCTAAAATAATACACAATACCAATCGGCAATGGTTTGGTGAAACAGAAAAAGGTGTGTTGCAATATGCGAAAAGTTTTCAAAAAGAAAACATTGGCATTATGGTAAAACCTCAAATTTGGGTGTCAAAGGGTATATTCACTGGCAAAATAAAAATGAATTCTGAAGCGAATTGGATCGCATTAGAAGCTTCTTATCGAGCATTTATGCTAACTTACGCTGCGGCCGCCGAAGAGGGAAATGCTGAACTGCTTTGTATTGGAACAGAATTGGAAGAGTTTGTAAAAAAAAGACCGCAATATTGGCGAAAACTGATTCAAGAAATTCGAGGGGTTTACAAGGGGAAGCTTACGTATGCGGCCAATTGGGATGAATATCAACAGGTACCCTTTTGGGATGCTTTGGATTATATAGGAATTGACGCCTATTTTCCTTTGAGTACTATTAAAACGCCAACCGTTGCCAATTACGAGCAAGGCTGGGAACCTCATAAAAAACAAATAGTAAGACTTCAAAAACGAGTTCAGAAACCTGTTTTGTTTACAGAGTTTGGATATCGAAGCGTAGATTTTTCAGGGAAAAAACCTTGGGACTCCAAAAGAGTCGAAGCGGGAGTGAATTTAGAAGCACAAACAAATGCATTGCAAGCGATTTACAATCAATTTTGGGATGAAGACTGGTTTGCTGGAGGCTTTGTCTGGAAATGGTTTCACACACATGATCGTGCTGGTGGAGAACAAAATAATCGATTTACACCTCAAAATAAACCTGCAGCTCAATTGCTAAAAGAGCTGTATGCGCAATAAAAATCAGTTTTTAGTTCTGGGTTTTAAACCTTGAGTACTTACTTAGTCTAAAAGGTTAAAATGATTTTGTTTAGAGCTACACCTATAAGCAAAAGGTCTTTCAGAAGTTGAAGTTAACTTTTTAATCTCAGGCCATCTTTTAATAAGTTGTAAAACCATTTCCCAGAATGAAAATCCTTTTTTAGAGGGGGCTGAAATAAAAAAAACACCAAGACCAAATTGATTATATAAATCTCTCTGATGTCTTGTTGTTTGTATTCTTAAATCTTGAGTTATTACAACTGCGTTTTCATTGCCTGCCATGGGAATCCAATCTTCGTCCTTAGCACCTCTTTCAAATCTTTCTCCAATTGAAATTACTTGAAACTTGATCTTCTCTTTTAAATTAAGATGACTTTGAATTAAGTTTAAACTTTTTGCTAATTGGGGCGCAAAGTTTTCATCGATTTAGATAGTCGTCATTAAGCTGCTTTTTTACAAAATTCAATTGCATCATCAACTTCGTTTTCAGTTAGTTACTTTTTCCCTAAAGGATAAATGCCTTGTTTGAAGAAACTTTTTGGAAATTTTTCATCATCCTCAAACCCGATTTCAATATTTTTTCCAGAATATGGAATGTAATTTGTTTTAAACAAATAGTCCCAGATACTCAAGGTCAAAGCAAAATTCACACCATATTTTCGGTCTTCTGGTAATTCTTTTGCATGATGCCAAATATGCATTTTTGGATTGTTTAAAATGTATTTTAAAAAACCATAATTCAAATTAATATTGGCATGGTTTAGGTGACCAATTGTAATGGCGAAGAAATGCACAAATGCTACGTCTTGTGCAGAAAATCCGCCAATAATTGCCAATGGAATGTAGCGTAAGGAATTATAAATGATGGGTTCCATCCAGTGATACCTGAGGTGTGCGGCAAATCCCATTTGTTTTACAGAATGGTGAACTTTGTGAAAATTCCATAAAAATTCAAATCGATGTAACAATCTGTGTGTCCACCATTGCGTAAAGTCGACTACAATAAAAAAGAGGAGTATTCTGGCAGCAAAAGGAAGTTTGTTAATGTCTAGTAACTGAAAATTTGAAATGGACATTCCAACAAGTCCCAAAAGATCATTGAAAACCTCAGCTGCTGAATTTGACAATGCTATTAAAACAATAAGATTTAGTATAAAGAAATTAAAAAACATGTAAAAAACATCCAACCAAAAACCTTTTCGAAAGCGTGGTTGGTTTTTTCTCCAAGGGAAAGCCATTTCTAGTCCCCAAACAACGATAGAAATGAGAAGCAATCCATAGAAATAATTCTCCCAATTTAAATCCATCAAAACAGATTTTTTGAGGTAACTCCAGTAACTGGAATACGAATTTTTGATAATTTCTAAGTATTTTTCCATTTTCTTACGACTTTAATTTTTTTTGCACACGTTGAGAGATTGCAGTTAATGTTTCGTAGGGAATGGTTGCAGTTGCATCTGCCATTTCTTGAATCATGTCTTGGCTGTTAAAAATAATAACTTCATCTCCCTCAGCGCAATCAATTGTTGTAATATCGACCATAATCATGTCCATACAAACATTTCCAATAATGCTTGCTTTTTGCCCATTAATGAGAACATGTCCGATACCGTTTCCTAATTTTCTTGAAATTCCATCTGCATGGCCAATAGGAATGGTTGCCGTTATGGTTTTTTTCTTTGCAATAAAAGCTCTATTGTATCCTACCGATTCTTTAGGTTCAATGCTGTGGATTTGAGAAATAATCGATTTTAAATTATGCGTATTTTTTAACTGATTTGTTTCTTTTTCATCATTGCCAAAACCATAGAGTCCAATACCAATTCGTACCATGTCAAACTGTGCTTTTGGATAATTAATAACTCCAGAGGTGTTTAAAATATGTAAGATCGGTTTGTACCCAAGTCCTGTCTGAAATTGCTGAGCGCTCTCTGAGAATTTTGTTATTTGTTGGCTTGTAAAAGCTTGTTCTTTTAGTTCTTCACTCACTGCCAAATGAGAAAATAGCGATTGTACTTTTAATAGCTTTGTTTCCTTTAACTGCGCTAATATAGATGGAACATCGTTCGTAGAAAATCCTAATCGATTTAACCCAGTGTTCAATTTTATATGAATTGGATATGCTTGCAGTGCTGTTTGCGATGCTACTTTTAAAAAGGCATTAAAAATTTTAAAATTATAAAGATTGGGTTCTAAACAGTAGTTTATGATTGCGACGAGGTTTGGTATTTGAGGATGCAAGACTAAAATGGGTGCTTTTATTCCTGCTTCTCGCAGTGCGATTCCTTCATGTGCATAGGCAACAGCAAAATAGTCCACTTTATCTGCTAGAAATCTTGCAATTTGAACTCCATCACTCCCATAACCAAATGCTTTTACAACGGCTAATATTTTAGTTGTTGGATGTAGTTGCTCTTTGAAATGGTGAAGATTGCACGTTAGTGCACTTCCATCAATTTCTAAAACAGTCACATGGTTGTTCATCTTTAATCGGCGTTTGTTTGCGTATCTTCAGGAAGCGGCGCAGCGTCTTTTGAAGAATTAGTTGCCTCTTGTTGTTTTTGGAGAGCTTTATAATAGGCTGCTCTACTTAATGGTTCATATTCTTGTGTTTCACCCAGCATTACGATATCCTCATTCTTAGCTTTTCTAAAACTATAATGCGCTAAATTCCCGGTATGGGTGCATACTGCATGTACTTTTGTAACATATTCAGCCGTAGCCATTAAGGCGGGCATAGGTCCAAAAGGATTTCCTTTGAAGTCCATGTCTAATCCAGCTACAATAACGCGAATTCCACGATTTGCTAGGTCGTTACAAACAGCAACAATTTCATTGTCAAAAAACTGTGCTTCATCAATCCCAACCACATCTACATCATTTGCTAGCAATCGAATGTTTGACGCAATTGGAACAGGTGTTGAACGAATTCGACTGTCATTATGAGAAACAACTTCTTCCTCGTCGTAACGAGTGTCTAGAGCAGGTTTAAATATTTCAATTCGTTGTTTTGCAAACTGTGCTCGCTTCAACCGTCGGATTAATTCTTCGGTTTTGCCAGAAAACATAGAACCACAAATTACTTCGATCCAGCCAAATTGTTCTGTATGATTTACTGTATTTTCGAGAAACATTTTGTAGCTTTAGGCATTCGTTTTTTTAAATTTTGCATTATTTTTACAAATAACAAATTTAAGAATATTTATAAGTAAAAAATAAATTCAAGACACAACTTATGCACAAAAAATTAGAAGCCGATTTAATGAGTTTAGCGCATAGCATTTTGCAGATGAAAAACAGAGATGATGTCTTTGCTTTAGAAGAAAAGGCAAAAATCATTTCGAGTAAATTATCTATGTTGGCTTTTGTTGAAACCTACATAAATACAACGCCAAATTTAAAAGAAACCAAAGAAGAATTAATTGCTTCGGTAGAAAAGGCTTTTGAAAACAAAGAATTACAAACAGTTATTGAAGCCACCGTAAAAGTTGTTGAAGAGCAAGAAACTCCAAAAGAAACTCCAAAAGAAACTCTAAAAGAAGCACCCATCGAAGCTGAAGTAGAACCAGAAGTATTGGACAAAGGGCAAGAGTTAGATACAGGAGAAATTGATGATAATTTATCGATAGAAGCGGAAGAAAATATAGTTTCAGACCAACCTTTAGACGCATTGGAAGAAACCTTATTCTCTTCAGAAGTGTTAGAAGAAACACCACAAGAGGAAGCAGCAGACTTTGAACAAATAAAAATCCATACACTAGAAGAAGAATTAAAAGACACAATTCCTGTTGATGTGATGGCAAATTTATTTGAAATGGCTCAGCCAGTTTCCTTAAATGACACACTCACGAATAATATTCAAATCGGTTTAAATGACCGAATTGCATTTGTTAAAAATTTATTTGATGGGAGTCAAGAAGATTTTAACAGAGTGGTTTCACAATTAAACTCTTTTAAAACAGAAAAGGAAGCCATTAAATTTATCAATAAAATGGTGAAACCAGATTACAAATGGGGCGAGCAAGAAGAATTGGAAACTCGTTTCATGGAAATCATTCAAAGAAAATTTGTTTAAGAAATCATTGACAATGGCACAGAAAGAAATACCCACCAAATATATCTTTTGCATGAAGTGGGGAACGCTCTACGGAGCGGAATATGTAAATCGATTGTTTTCAATGGTTCAGCAGCACTTAACTAGCAATTTTAAAATGGTTTGTTTTACAGACGACCCAACAGGTATTAACGAAGCTGTTGCCTGTTATGACATTCCTGAAATGGGGATTCGAACTGATATTCCAGAACGAATGTGGAAGAAGTTGACTACCCTCAAGAAAGAATTATATGGTTTAAAAGGAACAGCCTTGTTTTTAGACTTGGACATTGTTATTGTAGACAATATCGATTGTTTCTTTGAAGTTGACGGTTCTTTTCGAATTATTAAAGATCATGGATGGAGAAGCTGGAGAATTACGGGGAATTCCTCAGTATATCGATTTGAAATCGGAAAACATGGCTATGTTTTTGATGATTTCTTATCTAATTTTGATGAAATAAGAAAGCTACATAGAAACGAGCAAGAATATCTTACCCATGCCATTAATGACAACGATAATCTTCAATATTGGGACAAAGCCTGGTGCCCAAGTTTTAAGTATGATTGTGTTTCAAGGTTCCCATTGGCTTTTTGGAAAAAACCAACCATACCAAAAGGAGCTAAAATAATTATTTTTCATGGAGAAATAAATCCACATAAAGCCGTTGAAGGCGGAAGAGGAAAATGGTATCGCTATGTAAGAGCAGCGCCTTGGGTTGCAGACTATTGGAAATAATTTTAAAAGATAAAAAATGAAGAAAGTTATTTTCTCAATAGTAGCAGTATGTTTTTTGATGAGTTGTAAATCCGCCTACAAAACCCAGAAATTTGTTGCGGAAGAAATTCCCTTAGCGCCCAATTACAATGAAGAAAAAAATTGGGCAGTTTTACCGTCCACTTATACAAAAGAATTAGCCGCCTTTTCATCTCAAGAAAGAGATACTTTACAAGCCGATGTATTTTATGTGTACCCAACTTTAAATACCGAAAAAGAAGATGTTCGTTGGAATGTGCCCATTGAAGATATCATTCAACAAAATAAGGTTGTTCATAAAGCCGTACTCTTTCAAGCATCCGCTTTTACAACTGCAGGTAAATTATATGTGCCCTTCTATAGACAAGCACACATACGATCTTATCAAATGCTAGACAGTGGTGGAGAAAAAGCATTGTTATTAGCCTATTCAGATGTGAAAAGAGCTTTTGAAACCTATTTAAAAAAATACAATAATGGTCGGCCAATCATTATAGCAAGTCACAGTCAAGGTTCAACACACACCAAGTTTTTATTGCGCGATTTTTTTGATAATAAACCATTGCAAAAACAACTGATTGCTGCCTATATAGTAGGTACTGTTTTAAAACCAGACTTATTTCGGTCGATTCAACCGATGACAGTGCCCAATGAAGTTGGTGGTCTTGTGGGGTGGAATACTTTTAAAAGAGGTCATTACCCGAAAGGGAAAAATATTTATATTGGAAGTGTAACTACAAATCCGATCACCTGGAATGCCGAAAAAACAACAGAATTGAACCAACATAAAGGCTTTCTGTATTCCAATAAAAAAATCTATAAAAAAGCATTAAAAATTGAAGTAACAGATGGGCTCATCTGGTCTACAAACCCTAAATTTCCAATGCGCTTTTTCATGTCTTTTATGAAAAACTATCATGTAGGAGATCTCAATCTTTTTTGGCAAGATATAAGAGATAATGCAGTTTTAAGAACTCAAACCTTTTTAGAAAATTCTAATTGATTTTTGCTTTGAGTGCTGCAATAACATTTTTGCTATTTCCAATAAAAATAGTGTCTTCGACCATAAATACAGGGCGTTTTAAAAAAGTGTATTCCTCCAGAATGAATTTTCGATAATCAGCTTCAGAAAGTCTTTTATTTTTCAAATCTAAGGACTTGTATAATTTTGCACGTTTGTTAAATAATGCTTCATAACTTCCAGAGAGTTGGTGCATTTCCTCTAATTGCGAGACATTTATCGGATTCGATTTTATTTCTTGGTGTTCAAAATTGGGGGTATTTACTTCTTTTAAAATTCTTCTACACGTATCACAAGTTTGTAAAAAATAGGCTTTCCTCATTCATTTATAGTATTATATTTACATTTCAAAATTAAACATAAAAATGAAAATACAATTCGATGTTTTAAGAAAATCACGAGCATTAGTTTTAAAAGAATTAGACGGATTAACATTAGCGCAAATCCATACCATTCCAGTAGGGTTTAAAAACAATATTGCATGGAATGTTGCACATTTAGTGGTGACACAACAATTGTTGCATTACAAATTATCGGGTTTAAATTGCTTGTGCCCGGATGATTTAATTGAGGCCCATACCAAAGGAACACTCCCAACAAAAACGTTTTCTGAAGAAGCATTTGAAGAGGTAAAAGAATTGTTAGTGGGCTTGCCAGATACTTTAGAAGAAGATTTTGAAGCTGGTATTTTTGTCGATTTTCATGAATATCCAACCAGTACCGGTTTTGTTTTGAATTCTTTTGAAACAGCATTGATATTTAATAATTTCCACGAAGGCGTCCATTATGGAATCATTAGATCGATTAAGAGATTTGTGTAATTATTGTTCTTAATTTATAAAAATTTGCAAGTGGCATCAGGACCACTAACACAAAGAAGGCATATTTTGCCTGCTTTATTTATTGGTTTACTTTAAATACTGGATTTAGATAATAGTTGGGTCTTACACTTAAATCTTCATCCTTAAAATAGATAATTTTTTCTGGGAGTCTTTTTTCCAAGTAGTTTCCGGTATCCCAAACATTGTTTTGATTCCAGTCTTCAATAGCTCTTACTGTATATGCTTTTGGGATTAATAAATCATAGACAATCGTAGTTGTTTTTTGTACGAAGTTTCGTTGCACTAATTCTAACTTTGAATCTAACAACTCGATAATGTAATTTTTTGAAGCCGGATTTTCTACTTTTAAGGTTATTCGACCATAGTCTTCAATTTCTTGTGTTCGTACCTGATAGGCTAGCGAGTCATTTTTAAACGCATAAATGTCTGATATGGCTTCTGGTAAAATAGAAATTCGATACAGTTGCACTGGGTCTTTTTCAAAAACAATCGCTAGTTTATTTTCTCTTTCATCAATAATACTCTTAAAGCCTACCGCTAGCGAATCCTTGTTCATAATTGCTATTTTTGTAGTATCTATGTCTATAACAGGGTTGTTTGTGCGTATGAAGAAGGTGTCTCTGAAATGAATGATCCCTGAAGTCCCAGTAATGCTTAAGCTATCTAATTTCTTTTTACGAAGCTTTACGGTTACAGTATCTTTTAATGTTGCATTTGAGATGATAAAGTTTAATGAATCTGCCTCAAAAGGAGTAAACCAGTAGTTTAAAGTATCTTTTTCTTGTTCAAATTTTGCAATGCTTTTAAAATCTTGTGGTGTATCTGAAAGCAATGTCACTTTTAGGTCTTCTTTTTTCCCATAAAAAGGAAAAATTAATTGTCCCTTTTTAAGTTCTTTTGCTCTTCCAAATTTAAAAGGTTGTGTTTCTTTAAAAACGACAATATCATTTTGAAGAATACTGTCTCTAGGCAACTGAATGGTATCGGTATAAAAACCAATTTGATCTGTTTTGGGATCAAATAGGTAATCGTTAGTTGTTTCTTGTAAGGCAACCATTAAATAGTTTCCATTTTTTAAGTTCGAGAAATTAAAGTGAATAGAATCTGTCGTTGTTGTTACATAATTCGGTTTTTCTCGATAGACTAAAGAGTCTGTAAAAGCACTGTCTATTTTATAGAGCAAAACATTAAAATCTCTGTTGGGTTTGTTGACTAAAACATCTTTTACAGTTCCTTTAGATTTAAGAGAATCAATATAATTACCTGTTGAGAAAACATATTTAAAACGTTCTAAAGGATTACTTTCGTTATTATCTTCTATGGCGTTTCCGAAATTGAAAATATAAGTGGTATTCTTAATCAAGGTGTCGACAATTTCTATTTCCAAATATTTACTAGCAAACCCCTGTGGAGTAATTAATGGTGGGTATTTCATTGGTGGAGAAATCACCAATTGCTTATTCAGGTTTTTTAGTTTTATAAACTCGTTGAATGATAATTTAATTTTTGAAGCCTCAAAATTTATGTTTTCGTAGGGCGGAGTAGCGGTCACCATTAATGGTGCAGCCTCATCTCTTGGACCACCATCGGGCCTACTTGTTCTTGCACAGTTTGCTAAAACGAGTGAAATGACTGTGAAAAATAAAACTTTAAGCGTGTTTTTCAAGAGGTATAATTTTATTACAAATAAACAATTTATTTTTCAGTTTTTAATGTTAAAATTATCTTGTAAATGACATTGTTAAAATACTTATTTTAATGTTGGGACTCTTTAGTAATTCCTTACTACAAGCCTCTAAAGTGGCTCCAGTTGTAAGTACATCGTCTATCAATAGAATGTGTTTGTTCGCCAAAATAGAAGCGTCTTGTAGAGCGAATTTCAATTCATTGTTATCAAACCTTTCAAAACTTTGTTTGAAAGTCTGTGTTTTTGTTGCATCTATTTTTAAAAGAATATTTTGTTTTATCGGTTTATTCAAGTAAAAACTTACGCGCTCTCCAAACTTTGTTAGTTGATTGTATCCTCTTTTCTTTAATTTTTTAGGATGTAATGGAACAGGTACAATAAAATCGACTTCGGTAAATTGTTTGTTTTCTATGAGAAGTTCGCCAATCCAAATTCCCTAGAAAAGTTCCGATATTTTCATTCCCATTATATTTTAATTCATGAATCAGTTTTTTTGTTTTTCCTTCTTTGCTGAAAGACAATAAGGTATTTGTTTCTTCTAAAGGGATTCTGCCATAAAATTTTCTCGAAATTTCGTTATTAGTAGCATCTTTGAAAAATAATACGGGCAAATCATGCCGGCAAATTGTGCAAGCAAAAACCTCATTTTCAAAAAGTTGATACTCGCAAATTAAACATAATTTTGGATAAAAAATTTGGAGTAGGTCTTCTATAATTTGTATTTTCACTGAGCTTTTTTATCCAAGATATAAAAAAGTTAAAAATTAAATCATTTGACAGATAAAATAAAGTTTTTTAAAGAAGCCATAAGAACATTAAAAACTTCTGGAACAGTAATGCCCAGTTCTTCTTTTTTAGCAAAAAAAATGTTGCGAAATATTCATTTTGCTTCGGCAGATGTTATTGTAGAATTCGGCCCTGGAAACGGCGCCATCACAAAATTTATTTTAAGAAAACTAAATCCAACAGCACTATTAATCTGTTTTGAAATTAATGAGAATTTTTACAAAACTTTAACTGAAATTAAGCATTCGCAGCTGATTGTTTTAAAATCCTCTGCAGAAAACCTTGAAGAAGAGCTGCACAAGTTAGGCGTTTCTGAAGTGAATTATATCATTTCTAGTCTGCCCTTGTCGATGCTTCCTGAAAAGATTACGGATGTGATTTTAACCCAATCTTATCAAGTTTTGAGATCCAATGGAACCTTCACGCAATATCAATATAGTTTGTCCAATCGTAAGAAACTTAAACTATTTTTTAGAAATGCGATTTCTTTAAAATTTGAATTTTTAAATTTCCCTCCAGCTTTCATTTATTTATGTAAGAAAGTAGGCTGATTTTTCTTGATAACTTTTTAGATTCGTTTATATTTGCCCTAATTATGGCAAATCAAGAAGATCAATTTAAAAAAGTACTATCGCACGCAAAAGAATATGGTTATGTATTTCAATCAAGTGAAATTTATGACGGATTAAGTGCAGTGTACGATTATGCTCAAAATGGTGTTGAGTTAAAGAAGAATATTAGAGATTATTGGTGGAAAGCAATGGTGCAAATGCACGAAAATATTGTTGGGATCGATGCCTCCATTTTAATGCATCCTACAACCTGGAAAGCTTCGGGTCACGTAGATGCTTTTAATGATCCATTAATCGACAACAAAGATTCAAAAAAACGCTACAGAGCCGATGTTTTAATAGAAGATTACTGTGCGAAAATTGAAGCAAAAATCAACAAAGAAGTAGACAAAGCGGCTAAACGTTTTGGAGAAGCTTTTAACAAAGAAGAATTTTTAGCAACCAACGGGCGCGTTGTTGGCTATCAAGAAAAAATAAACACTATTCTTTCTAGAATGGGTGCTTCCTTAGAAAAAGAAGATTTACCGGATGTAAAAGCATTAATTGAAGAATTAGAAATTGCAGACCCATTAACAGGATCCAGAAATTGGACAGAGGTAAAACAGTTCAATTTAATGTTTGGTACCAAGTTAGGTGCTTCTGCTGAAACCGCTATGGATTTGTATTTGCGTCCAGAAACCGCACAAGGTATTTTTGTGAATTTTCTCAATGTTCAAAAAACAGGTAGAATGAAAATTCCGTTTGGAATTGCACAAACTGGAAAAGCCTTTAGAAATGAAATCGTTGCACGACAATTTATTTTTAGAATGCGTGAGTTTGAACAAATGGAAATGCAATTTTTTGTAAAACCAGGGACCCAAAAAGAATGGTATGATCAATGGAAAGCAACCCGATTAAAATGGCACCTCTCTCTAGGAATGGGTGCAGAGAACTATCGTTTTCATGACCATGATAAATTAGCACATTATGCAGATGCAGCAGCAGATATTGAGTTTAAATTCCCATTTGGTTTTAAAGAATTAGAAGGAATTCATTCTCGGACTGATTTTGATTTAAAAGCACATGAAGAATTTTCTGGAAAAAAATTGCAATACTTTGATCACGAAGACAATAAAAGTTACACTCCTTATGTAGTAGAAACTTCTATTGGTTTAGATCGAATGTTCTTAGCCGTTTTTTCAAATTCATTACAAGAAGAAGCTATAGAAAATGGTACTTCACGTACAGTTTTAAAATTACCCGCAATCTTAGCACCTTATAAAGCAGCGATTCTTCCATTGGTAAAAAAAGATGGATTGCCAGAAGTTGCACGTAAAATTATGGACGATTTAAAATGGGATTTCAACGTTTTTTATGACGAAAAAGATGCCGTTGGAAAACGTTATAGAAGACAAGATGCAGCAGGAACTCCTTTTTGCATTACAGTAGATCACCAGACCCTTGAAGACAAATCTGTTACCATTCGTCATCGAGATACGATGGAACAAAAAAGAGTAAAAATTACAGAATTGAAAGAATTGATACACGCAGAAGTTGCCGTAAAAAATTGGCTTCAAAGAATGTAGTTTTGCAAGACTTTTAAAGTTTAAAAACCTCACGAATTTCGTGAGGTTTTTTTATGAACTTCTTTATGAAATTAAAATTTCCATCCAACATTTACACCCACTCTTGGTACTAAAATTGGTGAGTTAGCACTAAATAAATTTCGAGCAATACCTACATAAGCATCTACAAGAAAGCCACTTTCTGAAACGTATTTTGCTCCAAATGAGATCCCCAAAGCACTGTCAGAATATTTTTCATAAATATTAGGTTCCCCTACTATTTCAATTTTTTTATACCCTTTTCCAATTCCGAAGAACCCTTCTCCAAAAAGATTCCAAACCCTGTCAGCGGTGAAATAATGTCGCAAGTAAGGAGTTATCATACTTTCTTCATTGTATCTGAAGTCTGCAGATTTTTGTTCAAAGTTATACAAACCAGAAATTCCAATCGAAGTGTCTCCACTGAGATAGTATTCGTAGGAAACATCAATCGTTTTGAAGATCAATGCGTTTGCAATATTTAATTTTACTTCTTGTTGTGCAAGCGTTATTGTAGCTATTAAAAGCGTAAAAATTAATAGTATTTTTTTCATATAATCTTATTTTTCATCAAATTTACAAAAATAAGATGACTTAAAATCGATAGCCAAGTGAGATTCCTCCTCTACCTACTGCCTCAATAGAACTGTTGTTCCCTCCTAAGTTTCTTCCAATTCCTAAATAGATCTCGGCTGTAAATCCTTTTTTGGTTGTAAATTTTCCTCCGATAGAAATTCCAACGGCAAAATCGGTTTGATCTTCTTGCCTTTAGTTACCACTTCCATTAAAATCAAACGTTTCATTCTCATAGGTGTGCAACATGCCAAAACCTTCTACAAAAAAACCTCTTGCATAATAGTTTGAAAAATATCTTCTGTAAAAAGAAGTTAAAGAGGATTTTCTATAATAATTGAGTACTTCACTTTCATTAATAGCTAACAGTCCAGCAATTCCAAAAGAAGATTCTTCATTTATTAGGTACTCATAAGAAACATCTAACCATTCAAAGGCAAGCAAGTTCAATCCATTAATTTTTACTTCATGTTTTTTGTTTACATCCTGAGGAAATTCAGGTGTTTTTTCTGTTGCTGCTTCTTGACCAAGTGCAAGTCCGCTAACGAATAGGCAAATAAATAAGGTGTATTTTTTCATTTTTCTTCATTTTTTTTGTGCATCATTTAGGCGTCAACAAGTGTACCAAAAAAACTAAAAAAGTGCTTTTAGTTGAATACTTCCTGTGTGAATTGTTTTCGAATTTTCACTTTTTCTTCCCAAGTAGCTTACATTTAAGTTTAGAAAAGCATTTAGTTTCTGACTGTAAAGTAAGTTCCAAGTATAATTTTTTCCTGGCTGTAAGCCTTCTAACATTTGGTAAGCAACAGGCGTATTTATATTTCCAGTAAAGGCGTTTAAAAAAACCGTGGCATTTGCACTTATTCGATTTTTCTTTTTACTGATGTGAAAATAATCCAATCCAAATTTCTGCTGGTTTAAAGACTCAAAATCTTCCAAGGTATTTACTTTGTTTTTAAAATGGTAAAAAGCAGAAAAACGATGATTATTATGATATGAAAATGAGATTTTTGGTTGTATTTCTTTTGCGATAATTTCATAATTTCGGTTGTTGAAATTTTCTGTTTTCAAATTATTTTCAGACCGCTTTACCATCAAATCAAGCAACCAGAAATCCGAAAATTTGTGGTTAAAGTCTACTTGTGTCTGTTGGAGAGTGTTTTCTTGATTTCCTATAAAATATTGTTGCAAGTTCTTCGAATTTCCAACCGTAAAAGTGGTGCTGTATTTTTGTAGGTTTCGATTAAAATAAAGTTGATTTCTAAAATTGTAATTCAGGCCAATTAGTTTATTTTCATCAAAATCAAAAGGATTGAAATTAAAAGAACTCCCTATGCGTTCCTGTTCGTTATCGGTTACTAAAAAAGTTTGATTACTCCAATGAGAAAACAACTTTTTAAAACCATTTTTGCCTTTCCATTGTGCAAAATTAATCCCTATCGATTGTTGCCATTTAGCACGTTGAGTTGCAATAAAGCGCAAGTTTGGTAGAGGAATTCTTAAGTAATTGGCTTGGTCTTGAAACTGTGCGATTTCGAATTCATCAAAATCCTGCACACTGTCATTATTGTAATCGATCCAGGTATAAAAACCTTGACCAATTTCTGTTTTCACATAGATGTAATCTTGCCGAGCAACATTACCTGAAGAAGTTTCATAAGAGATCTTTAGGTTTACGAAATCATTCAGTAACTTTTGGTGATATACGATTTTAGAGTTTAAAGATTTTTTATCTGAAGTGAAATTATTTTCTGTAATTCTATAATTCGCATAGACCGACAAGTTTGTCTTTTTGGTGTCGACTAATTTCGAGTTGAGGTAGATTGTTTTTCGGTTATTAATTTCTGTAAACCGATTCGATTTGATACTGTCGTTATTTCTAAAGTTAACTCCAAATTTCCCAAAAACCTTTGCGGTATCTCCAATCCCCAGGTACGCCTCGTATTCTTTAAACCGATGACTGGTGTTAATGTATTCTTGGTTGCTGTTTTTTCTGTCGTTTATTTCTGCGTTTGTAAAAGCACCCACCCAACTGCTCGAAAAGTAGTGGTCTAAAGTCGCTCTCGCTCTGAAAAAGGAATTGTCTTCTATCGAAGAAGTATTTTCTAGTAGACTTATCTCCGTTGAGAAATTCGTTTTATCAAATTTGAGTTTGGATATAATTTCATGTTTATTTCCTTTAAAAGCGTTGTTATACCTCAAGCTGTTATAGCGATATGCAATAAAATCCGCTTTTTTATTCTGAAGTGTAAATGCGGATTGAAAGTAGTTTTTTGTAGCATTGTTCGTTAAAATATTCCAATCTCTATTAAATTCTACAGGCTCCCATCCTTGTTCTGTATTGAAGTTTTGTTGCACATACTCGTGATTAATGTCACTTTTTAACTGCCACTTTTTATCAATTAATATTTGTTGCCAACCCACTTTTGCTGCAATCGCAGTATTTTGATTGTCGTCGATGCTAGAAAATAAATTCGCATCATTATTACTAACTGCTATTTCTGAATTGAACCTTGTTTTTTCCGAAGGGTTATAGTCTGTTTTTACAACAAAAACCTGAACTTTAGAGGGAGCAATTAGCTTTATAATAGGGCTGTAATTTCCCAATTGAGCACCTACATATTCGAAAATCGGACCTGAAGCTACGGTTCTCAGAAGGTTGTAATCCCCATTGTTCATCCCTACATTTGTAAATGTTACCGTATAGAGTTCCTCCGTTGCATCGGTTGAATATTCAAAAACTTCATTTCCACCGTCTACAACTTTTTTGTACAATACTTTGTTTTCATTGTAGGTGTCTATAAAAGCGCTTTCCGAAAACATCAAATCGGTATTGTTTCCCGCATTGGCTAATATTTGTTTTTGTTTTTCTGACAATACCTGTTGTAAGGGTTGGTTCTTTGCGTCATTTTCACTGTAAAAATAACCACTTACATTTAGTTTTTCACTGCTATAGTTGACTTCTTCATAGGTTATAAATCGTGTGTAATTTCGATCGGAATATTGAAATTCAATCCAAATACGCATGTCATTGGTAATGGGAAAGGTGGTGTTAAAGGTAATTTCTGACAAGTTATAATCGATCGTATAGGCTTTGTTTTCGCCCGCTTCAAGAAGCACGCCATTTACATATACACTTTCACTGCCAGCAATCATAACAATAGCAGGCTCGTTGTTGGGGCCCATAATTTTGTATGGCCCTTGGTTTCCCTCAACACCAACGACTGTAAAAGTGTTAAATTTCCCTCTAGAAACTGCTCCCGATGCGGCAATGTTTATATTTTCATTTAGAGTTGCTGCTACTTGTAAACCTGCAATTTGCTTGTTAAAATTTAAGAAGTAGCTCTCCTGATTTTGCAATCGGATGTCTCCTGCTTTTACGCGCCAATTGTCACTATACAATTCAATGAATATTCGATCGAAGTCCGTAATATTTTGGGAATACCCGTTTTCTTGTAATGGAATGTTGGTATCGAAAATATTGGCTCTGAGGCTTACCGAACTTGATATTTTACCGGATATTTCTAAATCCAATGCTGAGTTGGTTACTGTATTCTGATTGTTTCCAGAAGTAACCCCTCGGGTTAAAAAACCTTTGGTTTTTAACCCTTCAAAAAGTTGAATATCGCTTGTTTTTTTAGTCGTTGTAAAACTGTACAATGGTCCCGTATTTATATTATTAGGGACTATCAATTTTTTATCAAAGGGAGTATACTCTTTAGTGACAAATTCCGGGAATCGAAAATATTCGACTGTAATTTCAGGATATTTTTCAGCATCAATTACTAAAATTGCCTTTAAAAAATCGATCTGATATTCTTGCGAATTGATTCTTTTTTGAAACTTGTTTCGCACTTTAAAACGTTGCGAATTGATGGGGATCGTATCTATTTGAACGCTGTCTTTTTGAATGCGAAATGTCTTTGTTATAAATTCGTTAGATACTTTTTGTCCTTGGATCGTCGATCCAATAAACAGTAGTAGTAATAACAATAAATTTTTATTCATCTCGTATTTAGAATACTAACGTTGAATTTGCTTTTTTAATATTTAGAAGATTAAAAAAGGGATTGCTGTTTTACGGGGTTTTCGTGATCTAAAAGCCATTTTTTACGCCATACACCTCCAGCATAGCCTGTTAGTGATCCGTCGGAGCCAATTACACGATGACAAGGAATGATGATCCAAATTGGATTTTTGCCATTGGCAGCAGCTATGGCGCGAATGGCTTTTACATCTCCAAGTATTTTGCTCTGTGCTAAATAACTTTTTGTTTCTCCGTAGCCAATTTTCAGCAAAGATTTCCATACTTTTATTTGAAAAGGAGTTCCTTTTGGATTCACCGTTAAGTCGAAATGATCTCTAGTTCCTTCAAAATATTCTTGCAATTGGGCAACGCATACTTGTAAACATTCAGGGACACTTGTGGAGGTTTCAATAGCATCATCTATTACTACAATTGATTGAATGCCGTTTTCATCGCCAATAATTTTTGCCGTTCCTATTGGGGTTTTGTAGTATGCTGTTTTAGATTCCAAAGACGGCTTTTGAATTTTGTGTTGTCATTGCTGCAATTTCATTGAAAGACAAACCATAGAGGTCCACCATCTTATCGATGATCGTTGTAATATAGCTGCTTTCATTTCTTTTTCCTCGATAAGGTACTGGTGATAAATAAGGCGCATCGGTTTCTAATACAATGTGTTGGATATCAATTTCGTTTATAAAAGTATCTATTTTACCATTTTTAAAAGTAACTACGCCGCCAATGCCTAGTTTCATATTGTAAGAAATAGCTTTTTTTGCCTGCTGCAAGGTACCAGAAAAACAATGAAAAATCCCGAACAAATCAGCTCCCTTTTCAGTTTCTAAAACTTCAAAAATTTCATCAAAGGCTTCTCTACAGTGAATTACAATGGGTAGCTTCTTTTCTTTTGCCCATTGTATTTGTGTTCTAAAAGCAACTTTTTGTTGTTCTAGAAAGGTTTTGTCCCAGTACAAATCGATTCCAATTTCACCGATGGCAAAAAAGTTTCGTTGATCAATCCATGTTTTTACCTGTGCCAATTCTTCTTTGTAGTTTTCTTTCACTGAAGTAGGGTGTAAGCCCATCATTAGAAACACCTCGTTGGGGTATTTTTTCTCTAAGTCGAACATCCTTTTAGTATAGCTACTGTCTATCGCTGGAATAAAAAAACGAGATACACCAGCGTCTTTAGCGCGTTGCATCATAGCAGCTCGGTCCGCATCAAATTGTTCAGAATATAAATGAGTATGTGTATCCGTAATCATTAAAAATGTATTTTTGTCAAACGATCTATCGTGCAAAAATACAGTAAATGGCAAGTTTAAAAAAGATACTTAAGAAAAAGAACTACCTAAAAATTAAATTGAAGAAAATGTCCACAAATCATTTAGAACTCAAAGCTTCTATAAATGGAGTACAAGGGCGTTTTATTTTAGATACGGGTGCTTCCAACTCTTGTGTAGGATTAGATTTAATCGCTTTTTTTAATTTGGAGGCGCATGAAAGTGAAACGAAAGCTGCTGGTGCGGGTGCTACAGACATGGAAACACTACAATCCGAGAATAATGCTCTTAAAATTGGTGCTTGGCAACATAAAAATTGCCATTTGGTTTTGTTTAATTTAGCGCATGTAAACACTGCTTTAACGCAACACCATGGAAAAGAGGTGCATGGAATTATTGGGGCGGATGTTTTGGAGAAAGGAAAAGCGATTATTGACTATGAAAAGTATTTTTTGTACCTAAAGAAACCTAAAAAATGGCATTGAGTTCGTATCTTTGAACAATTAAAAAAAGAAAAATATGAGTTTGCAGCAACAGGTAATGGATCAAATGAAAGTAGCCATGAAGGCTAAAAATGCGCTTGCTTTGCGTGCGTTAAGAGCCGTAAAAGCTGCTTTTTTATTAGCCAGTACTGAAACAGGTGCTGCTGAGGAGCTCTCTGAAGCGCAGGCAATGAAGATCATTCAGAAGCAAGTAAAACAAAGAAAAGACAGTGCTGCCATTTTCTTAGCACAGGATAGAAAAGATTTGGCCGACCCAGAATTGGAAGAGATTGCTATTTTAGAGCAATTTTTACCTGCAGCTTTGTCTGAAGCGGCATTGGAAGCTATTGTTGTTGCTTCCATTGCGAAGGTAGGTGCTGTTGGAATGAAAGACATGGGAAAGGTTATGGGAATGGTTTCCAAAGAAGTTGCTGGTCAAGCGGATGGAAAACTAATTTCGCTGTTAGTTAAAAAGCATTTAATGCCATAAAATTTTAAAAAGGCCCAGTAGTTCAACTGGATAGAATATCAGATTTCGGCTCTGACGGTTGGGGGTTCGAATCCCTTCTGGGTCACAAATATTGAATGAAAACCCTTTAAAACACCTTATTTTAAAGGGTTTTTACATTTTTGATACTTTTATTTTGCCGACATATTGCCGACATTTCTGACACCCATTATTATTTAAAACACGAAATCTTAGTCGCGATTAGAATATAACGATACTTTGCGCTGAAAATTTCCTGACTTTACAGACGTAAAAATGAAAAGAAGACGCGAACTCTTTGATCTGACCAAGAATAAAATAATGTTGTATCAATAAATATAAAACAAACTAAAGATCTAGACAATATAGGTATCGTGTTCAATATTCAGAGATCAATTGCATTTAAAATTAGAATCTGTAGTAAATAAAAAACCTCCTTAAAAAGGAGGTTCTTCGTTTAAAATTATGAAGAATGAATTTTTATTTTTCTTTAGTAGTTACTTTTTTATTTGCAAATGGTGAAAACTGGAATAAAATACCTCCGATCAAAAAGCTTGCAAATACTTATAAAATACTGGTGAGTTGTTCGGAGAATATTTCCCCTGACTTAAATTTTTCCGTCAAAATCACATTTTGAAATATTGGCAGCAGAACCTGAAGCGATTAAAAGACATGGCTAAGTAATCCGAACTTTCTAAAAAGTGATCTGTGAATTCTATAAAAATAAAACGTCATGTATGATACAACGTTAGTAACAGCAAAACTAGGGGTATTTTTTTTGACCAAACTATGCTAAACCAATACCACCTAGAAATTAAAATTAAAGCATTATTACATAAGATTTATTTATTCATTTTTAAACTGGCTTCTTGGATCCTCAACAACATCTTAGCGTAGGTATCTGCAAAAGCGAGCATTTCTTGTTCTGTAAGGTTTTCTTTCATAATATCCCCTTTGGCTTCAAGTTGCTCGATTTTTTCTAATAGAGGAGCTATTTTCATTGTTGAATTGGCTACTGATGACAGCGCACTCAAAGTACTTGTAAAATCTGTTTCACCTTCATTTTTTTTAGAAGCTTCCGCTAAATCTTCAATCATTCCAACATACTCATCTATAACCTCATTAAACGTGTCAAAATAAATAACAACCTGTTCGTTTTTTGCGAGTTCACTTGGTATTGGGACTCCTTTTGGTTTACTATTACAGCTGATAATTATCAAGGAAATAGTTAAAAAATAAATAATTTTTTTCATGATATAATTTTTTTGCCTACTATGTTTTGGTGTTCAGCGACTCCATTTTTTTATTTCTTTAATATTACAATTTTAATATAACAGATGTAGCCCATTTTATGCCCATTTTATAAATATATATGACTTTAGGGCCTTGTTCCGAAAAGTCATTTTCTGAATATATTATTGTGACCTAACAGCTCCACAAAGTCTCTTGACTTAACAAAACAAATCAGTGCCCTATGTATATCCATATTTTAGTTGCTGAATAGTTAGTATCTTTGAGATATCAACCAATTACAATTTCCATTCATGATTTTATTTTTTCAAGCCGCTTTAATAATTCTCACTTTTGTTACTATATTATGGATCTGGAGTGTGTTTATTAAAAATGCAAGTATCATCGATGTTTTTTGGGGTTTGGGCTTTGTTAGTATCAATGTATTTTATGCCAGTATGTCTGGTAATTTAACAGCAAGAAAATTACTAGTTTTGTCCTTAGTAACTATTTGGGGCTTACGGCTTGCGATTTATTTGGCGTATAGAAATTATGGAAAAGGAGAGGATTTTAGATATCAGGAGTTTCGAAAAAATTTTGGACCTAATCGCTATTGGTGGGTAAGTTTCTTCCAAACATTTTTACTGCAAGCTGCTCTCATTATGATCATATCGCTGCCGCTTTTAGGAATTCATACGAGTACGAATTCTGGTGCTTTGAACGCACTGGATTATTTAGGAATCTTCGTATGGACTGTTGGATTTATTTTTGAAGCCGGCGGAGATTATCAACTAATGCGCTTTCAACGAAATCTAAATAATAAAGGGAAGGTCTTAGATCGTGGATTTTGGAAATATACCCGGCATCCAAATTATTTTGGAGATGCTGCCGTTTGGTGGAGTTATGCAATTTTTAGTATTGCTTCAGAGAGCTATTGGCAGATAATTGGCGCTATGATAATGACTTTACTAATCATTAAAGTATCAGGAGTGAGTTTGCTTGAGAAAACCTTAAAAGACACAAAACCTTTGTATAGAGATTATATAAAAAAAACCAATTCTTTTTTACCCTGGTTTCCTAAAAAATAAACAATTATGGAGTTCAGTATCAAAAATATCTTATTCTTCTTCTTTGTGGCCTGGGGTTTTCCGATGGGTTACTACAGAAGCAAATTTCGAAAAATCGTCTATGAGACAGACAGTTGGACCATCAATATCAAACCGCTTTTTTGGAAAGAATTAAAAGGACTGTTTGGGAATCTCTATCCAGAAAACCTTCAATATAAAAAATTTAGAAATTTCTATTTATTTTATCTCAGTATTTACTTGTTATTGTTCCTTACTTACCTTGCTGTTTGATTTCAATACTTAGAGATAAACCATACCAATTACGGATTGGTTTCAGGAGCATTCTGAGGTCAATTCATCCACAATCAATCCATCCTGTAAGGTGCCAATAACTCCCATAGCTGCTCTTTCTCCAGCAATCATAGCAGCATTTAAAGAGCCGTTTAAGAGTTGATCTCCTGCTAAAAAGATGGAAGAAGTTAACTTTGTTTCTGTACTTGAGAGCTCGTATTGAAGGTTGCTTAATTTTGGTAACCCTTTTTTAATTTGATAGTGTTTGATGAATTTTGGATTGGAAATTCCACAAAAAACATGCAATTCTTCAACGACCTTTTCAATCAGTTTTTCTGCAGTTAAATTATGGTCTTCCACAATGGTCACTGAAAGTAATTCCTTTGCTCCTTTTGTTTCCGTAGCTACTGAAGTAGGATAAAAAAGATTATTAATCAATGCATTTTTATCAGCAATCAACCCGATAATGGGTCTTTGAAGGGTTCTTTTTGAAGTTTCAAAATACAAGGTGTCACAACTTTTCCAGGCTGTTTCTTGGTTTTTAAGATTGGCAACCAAATGACTAGCCTCTGTGGCAATAATAGTGAAATGGCTTTCTATTTCTGAACCATCTTGTAAAATAACAGTCTTATTTTTTACTTCTTTTACAGGAGAATTCAACACTATTGTTGTGTTTTTTAAACCGTCTTTTAACTGATTTGAAATGGCTTGCATCCCTGCTTTTGGGAGAGCCGCAAAGCCGTTTCCAAACATTTTGTATACAAATTCAAACATGCGACTCGAGGTGTCCAGATTGGGTTCTAAAAAGATACCACTAAAGAACGGTTTGAAGAAATCCTGAAGCATCGCTTTTGAAAAACCAAGCTTTTGCAAATAAGTTAAGGTGGTTGTTTCCGGTGTTTTAAAAATTGCTGAAATTGATTTTTTCTTTAAATGCCTGTTGAGTTTTAAAATTTTGAGTTTGTCCGCAAAATTGCCAATAGACGCCAACAGTGTTGGTAGTAATAATGATAAATTACGCAATGGATCTCCAATAGTTTGTGATTTTTCATTTTTAAAAATGGTTGCACCCGGCAATAATTCCTGAAGTGCTAAGCCTTTTAAATCTAAATATTTCTTCGCAGCAGGATAGGAAGTGAGTAATACTTGAAAACCATGATCAAGTTGGTACCCTTGAACGGTATCCGATTTTACCCGACCGCCAACCGTTTTAGAGGCTTCAATGATGGTGGGTGAATAGCCATTGTTTTCTAAAACTTTGGCAGCAATTAAACCACTCACTCCAGCACCAATAATGTGTATTTTATATGCAGATTTCTCCATTTTGTTCTTGTATTAGTTTGGCTTTCTTTTTCAAGTAGCTTGCAACAATTCTTTGTACATCTCGGTTGTCTTTTTTGGGTTGCACAAAAAATTGATAATCCGCTGGTTGTGTCAGTTGTGCTGCTTGCTTTTTGTCTAAATAGCCAAAACCTTGATAAATACCATTCAAAATTAAAGCAAAACCAATTTCATTTTCAGCAACGCCCTTTTCTGTAATAACTAAATTTTCTGCCCCAATTCCAACCGATGTAATGGCTTTATTTACGCGTTTATTATAGTCTTCTACTGTTTCCTTGTCACAACAAATACCTTTACATTCTTTAAGTTGATAGTGAAAACAGCTCGATACATTGGTCTGTAAATGGCAATATTTTGGGCACAATTCAAATTCTTTGCACAGCAGTTCTATGTGTTTTCTACATTCGGCTACGGTGTAGTATTTCATGATGGGGTTTGGTGCTAATTTAAGGCGGTTGTAGGCCAAATGAAGCACTCCTTTTTGGTCTTCATATGCAAACAATCCAATAGCTTCTCCTGCGCGTCTTTGTGCTCTGTTGTATTTTGGATAATGCTGTTTTATTTCTGCAGATTCGTGCAAGAGTGCCAATAACTCGCTGCCTGTTAGGGTGTAGGTGATGTCGGCAGTTTCTTGACACATCGAAATTTCTTTCTTTTTTTTGTCATAAAAATGACTGATGACGCGTTGCTTTATATTGTTGGCTTTGCCAACATAAATAATTTCTTTAGCTGGGTTTTTAAAATAGTAAACTCCGTGTTTTTCGGGAAGCTGATCAACAACCTTTTTGTCTAAAAGAGGTGGTAAAGTGGCTTGCCTCGATTTTGGATTTAAAAAAGAATTGATGGTGAAGTTAGTATCTCTTTTTAGGAGTCTTTTAAACAATTCTACGGTTGCTTCTACATCCCCTCTTGCGCGGTGTCTTGCGGAAATAGGAATGCCTTCATCTGCACAAATATTTCCTAGGCTATAGGATTGAAGTCCGGGAATTATTTTCCGTGACAAACGAACAGTACAGAGTTTTTTACGTTTAAAATCAAAGCCTAAACTTTTAAATTCTGCGTGAATGATATTGTAATCGAAGTTGACATTGTGTGCTACAAAAATACAGTCTTTGGTAATCTCTTCGACTTTTTTTGCAATCTCGAAAAACCGTGGCTGGTTTCGAACCATAGCTTGGGTAATTCCAGTAAGATTTGTTATGAATGTAGGAATGGGTGCTTCTGGATTGACCAATGTTGTAAATTCTTCCAACACCTTTTCTCCATCAAAAATAAAGATAGAGATCTCGGTAATCTTTTGCCCCTTGTATCCATTTCCCGTAGTTTCTATATCTACGACTGCGTACCTTCTATCCAATCGTATTTTTTAAATCTGCAATGGTTTCTGTTGGGTTTTCTGCACCAAAAACATAGCTACCAGCAACCAAGACATTGGCGCCCGCTTCTATCAATGCATTGGCGTTTTTATTGGTCACACCACCATCAATTTCTATTTGACAGCTTGAATCTGTAAATTCAATAAGGTATTTTAGTTGTGCGGTTTTTTTATAGGTATTTTCTATAAAAGATTGGCCACCAAAACCAGGGTTTACACTCATAATACAGACCAAATCCAAGTCTTGAATAATGTCTTCTAAAACGGCTATCGGTGTGTGCGGATTTAAGGCAACTCCAACTTTCATTCCTGCCGCTTTTATGGCTTGTACTGTTCTGTGTAAATGGGTACACGCTTCGTAATGAACCGTTAAGATATTGGCACCTAAATTCGCAAAAGTTTCAATGTATTGATCTGGATTTACAATCATCAAATGCACATCTATTGTTTTTGTTGCATGTTTGGCGATGGCTTTTAAAACCGGCATTCCATAAGAAATGTTTGGAACGAATACGCCATCCATAATATCAATATGAAACCAATCTGCTTCACTGTTGTTTACCATTTCGATATCGCGTTGTAAATTACCGAAATCTGCTGCTAAGATAGAGGGTGCTATTAAATTACTCATTGGTTTTTTATTATTGTGTATTGGATACTGTAAAAATAGGAATATAAAATAAAAAACTCTCGAATTCATTTCGAGAGTTTTACAAGTTTTATTTACAATAATGATTACCCAAGGTAGGTCATCAAAATTTTACTTCTTGAAGTATGCTTTAATCGTCGTATTGCTTTTTCTTTAATTTGACGAACTCGTTCACGCGTTAGGTCGAATGTTTCACCAATTTCTTCTAAGGTCATTGGTTGATGTTCTCCCAAGCCAAAGTATAGTTTTACAACGTCTGCTTCACGGGGTGTTAGTGTTTCTAAGGCTCTGTTAATCTCTATGCGTAGCGACTCGTGTAGTAATGTTTTGTCTGGGTTTGGCGATTCTCCAGAATTTAATACATCGTATAAGTTAGAGTCTTCCCCTTCAATTAAGGGTGCATCCATGGATACGTGACGTCCAGAATTCTTCATGGATTCTTTTACGTCGTTTACCGTCATGTCTAACTTCTTAGCAATCTCTTCTGCACTTGGAGGACGTTCGTTTTCTTGTTCTAAGAAAGCATACATCTTATTAATTTTGTTAATCGAACCAATTTTATTTAACGGCAAACGAACAATTCTAGATTGTTCTGCCAATGCTTGTAAGATCGATTGACGAATCCACCATACGGCATAGGAGATAAATTTAAACCCTCTTGTTTCATCAAAACGTTTTGCTGCTTTAATTAAACCTAAGTTTCCTTCATTAATTAAATCGGGTAAGGTTAGTCCTTGATTTTGGTATTGTTTTGCAACAGAAACCACAAAACGTAAGTTTGCTTTTGTTAACTTCTCTAAAGCGCTTTGATCACCCGCTCTTATTAGCTGAGCTAATTCTACTTCTTCATCTGCAGTAATTAGATCTACTTTACCAATTTCTTGTAAATATTTGTCTAAGGATGCTGTTTCTCTATTGGTTACCTGTTTTGTAATTTTTAGCTGTCTCATTGAAGTTTCAAAAAAATATTAGGGGTTCATATCTGTGCTCATTTTATTATACGTTTCAAACATTTACTTTGTTACAAAATGGAGGTGTTTTATTATAAAAATGTTTCGTGGAGCCTTTTTTAACAAAAAAAAGAGACCGTATTGAGGTCTCTTAGCTATTTGTGAAGATTTATTTTAGAACAAGCCATTTATTTGTGCATCGATTCTGTCGATGATATAGCCTAAATCTTCTTGATTGTCTACAAAATTTATGTTGTTTACATCGATGATTAATAACTTTCCTTTGGTGTATGTTGAGATCCACGCTTCGTATCGTTCGTTTAATCGACTTAGATAGTCAATGCTAATTGAGTTTTCATATTCTCGCCCTCTTTTGTGAATTTGACCTACCAAGGTAGAAATGTCTGCACGTAAGTAGATTAATAAATCGGGCGGTGTTACTAGTTTTTCCATCAACTCAAACAAAGAACTATAATTGCCATAATCTCTATTGGTCATTAGCCCCATTGCATGAAGGTTTGGTGCGAAAATATGTGCGTCTTCATAAATCGTTCTGTCTTGAATTATTTTCTTGCCTGTTTCCCGCAATTCTAGAATTTGACGAAAACGACTGTTTAAGAAATAGACTTGTAAATTAAATGACCAACGCTCCATTTCTGAGTAAAAATCATCTAAATAAGGATTCTCATCAACAGATTCGTAATGAGGTTTCCAGTTGTAATGTTTGGCTAAAAGTTTTGTGAGCGTAGTTTTACCTGCGCCAATATTTCCTGCAATTGCAACGTGCATAAATTAAATATTAGAGGTTTGGTTGGTCCGATAAAGGTAGTAAATTTTTGCCATTAGAAGTTCATTAGCAGATCAATTTATACCCAAACCCACGAATATTTATTATTTGAATGTTTGCTATTTTTTTAGTTCTCAAAAATTAGAATTCTTTGCTAAAGATGTTAAAAGATGTTAAATAGAGAGCTAATTTAATTTAATTTCTAACTTTGTACAGAATTAAAAATATAATATTTCATGAAAACTACTACCTCCATTTTAATCGCATTAATTTCTTTTGCGTTAAATGCACAAAATTTTTCAGGAAAAGCGATTTACAAAACAAGCAGAAAATCGACGATTTCGTTTGACAAAGAAAAAAATCCCGGAATTTCTGATGAAATGCAGCAACAACTTCAGGCTAGAATTCAAAAAATGAATCAGAAAACATTTATTTTAAATTTTGATAAAAAAACATCTACCTATAAAGAAGATGTTCAATTAGATGCGCCAAATCCTAAAGTAGGTGGAGCTGGTGTGATGGTCATGTCTTTTGGAGGTTCAGGAAATGGAAGTGTGTATTTTAAGAACATTAATGAAAAACGGTTTGTCAATCAGACCGAAATTATGGGGAAGCGTTTTTTGGTGAAGGATTCCTTGCCCAACTATCAATGGGACCTGTCTACTGAAACCAAAAACATTGGAAACTACACGTGTTATAAAGCAACCTTTACCAGAGAGGTAGAAGATATTAAGATGGTTTTTGAAGATGGAGAGTCGAAGGAAGATAAAATAAAAAAAACAGTAACCACAACCGCATGGTATACTCCACAAGTCCCTGTGAGTAATGGTCCAGACAATTATCAGGGATTACCGGGTTTAATATTAGAAATAAACGATGGAGAAAGATTGATCGTTTGTACAGAAATTATCTTAAATCCATCCGAGAAAATTGATGTCAAAGCACCCGAAAAAGGCGAAATTGTTTCTCAAGAAGCCTATAACAAAATTCAAGAAGAAAAGACCAAAGAATTAATGGACCGTTTTAAAGGTAGGAATGGCGTAAACATGGGAGGAGGCATCAATATTAAAATAGGAGGATAATTTAAGTTTGATTATTTTCACCACCCCCATTAAACTTTTAATTTCTTTTTAAGTCCAAGAGTTGCTAATTAACATTATTTTTGATAAAAAATTTATACTACTATATTATGAAATCACTATTTACCATTCTACTCACCTTTATAACTGTTTTTACTTTTGCGCAGAATAATTTTCAAGGCAAAGCCGTCTATATGTCTAAAACCTCTATGGACATGAGTCGATTTGATAAAATGCCAGAACAGCGTAAAAAACAAATGATGGCGCGTTTTAAGAATTTTCTTGAGAAAACCTATACGTTGAGTTTCAATAAAACAGAATCTTCATTTAAAGAAGATGTTGCCTTAGAAGGCCCAGGAGCTTCCGGTCCAAGTTGGGGAAGAAGCAATGGTCAAGGTTCGATCTATAAAAGTTTGAAAGACAAAAAAATGATTGAAGACGTTGAGCAATTTAGCAAACGTTTTTTAGTTACAGAAGACATGGGGCAATTGGAATGGGAATTAGGAATAGAAACCAAAAAGATTGGAAACTATACTTGTTACAAAGCCACTTTAGTCAAAGAAGATACTAATGTAGATTGGGGAAGTATTTTTAGTAGAAGAGGAAACAATAAGAAAAAAGATTCTACAAACACCCAAGATAGTAAACCAGCAAAGAAGATGTTGAATGTTACTGCTTGGTATTCGCCACAGATTCCAGTAAGTTCTGGTCCAGATAAATATTATGGATTGCCAGGATTAATTTTAGAATTAAATGCGGGTAGAACTACCATGTTGTGCACAGAAATCGCCATCAGTTCTACTGGAGATTTAGAAATTAAAGAACCTACCAAAGGAAAAGAAGTTTCGAGAGAGGAATACACTCAAATTGTAAAAGAAAAAACGGAAGAGTTGAAAGAGCGTTTTAAAAATAGAGGACGTGGTGGTAGAGGAAGAGGCTACTAAAAAAGTACAATTACCAATCAAAATATTTATATGAAAAAATTACTGTTTATTGCCATTTGTATGGCATCGTGGATTTCTACTGCTCAAATAGAATTGAAAGGAGTCGTAAAAGACTCTATTGGAAATCCTTTAGAAATGGCAAATGTAATTGCCATTGATACCATTGCAAAAAGAATTGCCTCCTATGGTTTTACAGACGGACAAGGGAATTTTAAATTAGATTTAAAAAAGAATACCATCTACAACATAAAGATTAGTTATGTTGGTTATGGAGATGTAAGCGAATTTTTAAAAACAACTGAAACCAATACCTCTAGAAACTACACCATGTCGGAAGACAACATGTTAGAGGGAATTAATATTGTTTCTAAAATGCCAGTAACTATTAAAGGAGATACCATTATTTACAATGCGGATTCCTTTAAAAATGGTTCCGAACGTAAACTCGAAGACGTCTTAAAGAAATTGCCAGGGGTAGAGGTAAATGATGCTGGTGAAATTGAAGTAGAAGGAAAAGTAGTTGAAAAAATAATGGTAGATGGAAAGGAATTTTTTAGTGGAGATACCAAATTAGCCTCAAAAAACATTCCTTCAAATGCGGTTGATAAGATTCAGGTGTTGCGAAATTATTCCAATGTAAATCAATTAAGTGGAGTTCAAAACAACGAAGATAGAGTAGCCATAAATATTAAATTAAAAGAAGGCAAAAAGAATTTTTGGTTTGGAGATGTTACCGCTGGTGGTGGAGATTCTCCTGATACTGCATTGTATCTTTTTCAACCGAAATTATTTTATTATACTCCAAAATATACAATTAACGTCATTGGAGATTTAAATAACATGGGAGATGTTGTTCTTAGTAGAAGAGACTTGAGAGGTTTTGGAGGAAATTTTCAAAGTCAGAGTCCGTCCAATGGAACCAACATTAACATTGCCGATGCCGGAATTGGATTTCTAACTGCTAATGCTAGAAATGCAAATCGAATTGAGACCAAATTAAGTGCCTTAAATTTTAGTTACTCACCAAATTCAAAATTAGATTTAAGCGGATTCTTAATTTTTTCAAGTAATAGTAACGGACAAAGAAATATTAATGCGATTGATTATGTAGATCCAAATACACCAGATGATTTTGTAGACAATACAACAGATCAGACAAGTAACACTGGATTGTTTCGATTTAGTTCTAGTTATAAGAAAGATTTTGACAATCAGATGAACTACAATGTGTCGGGTCGTTTTACCAATGAATTCCGAGTAGATAATGTAAATTCATTAGTACTGAGTGATATTACTGAAATGGAAAATGCAACCCCATTTACTATAAATCAAGATTTAAGTTATTTCTATACTGCAAGTGAGACCAGTATTTTTGCCTTAGAAGTAAAGCATTTATTACAGGATGAAGATCCGTTTTATGTGGCTTCTTTAGAAAACGATCCGAATAATAATGAGGATGAAGATAATGACGGTTTTGACGATGCTGCAGGAGCTTTAGGATTAAATACATCGAATCAGTTCTACAATTTAGAACAAGAACGGAAAGTAAAATCGAATCAATTGGATGCGAAACTAGATTACTATTATATTTTAAATTCGAAGAGCAATTTGAATTTTGTAATGGGTACCATTTTAAGTAAGCAAAATTTCAATTCTCGCTTTTTTCAAACCTTAGACAATGGGGCTGAATTCGAGCCAGATCCAATAATTGAAGGAGCAGACAATACCAGAATCACAAACGACACTGAATATAACTTTACAGATATCTACGGGGGGTTGAGGTATCGTTTAAAATCAGGGATTTTTACCTTTACTCCTGGAGTTACCATTCACTCGTATACTTCAAAGAACATTCAGTACGGTTCTGAAATGTTTCAAGATAAATTTGCAAAACTATTGCCAGAATTTAATATGGTGGTGCAATTTAAAAGAAGTGAAAGCTTGAACTTCACCTATAAAAAAGAAGTTAATTTTACAGACGTAAATCAAATTGCTAGCGGTATTGTTGCCAATAGTTACAATTCCTTTTTTGCTGGAAATTCTGACTTAACCAATGCTAGCACCCACAATTTAAGATTGAATTATAGAAGTTTCAACTTATTTGACGGAAGCAGTATTTTTGGAGGAGTAAATTATCGTAAAACAGCAGACCAAGTAAATAGAAATACTATATTTCAGCCGAGATCGGTCGTGTCAAGCAGCTCATCTATCAACTCTACTTTTGACAATGAAAGTCTTACAGCATACGGAAACCTTAGCAAAACCTTTAAAAAGATTACTGCAAGACTAGGGGGTAATTTTACCTATGCAAAAAGCTATCAATCAATTAATTTTATAGAGAATACGAACGAAAGCTTTGTGAAAGGAATCAATACAAGAATTGGAACCAATTTCACAAAAGCACCAAACCTTAGTTTGAATTATAGACTTTCTTTTGTAGATCAAAAGAATAGTTCTAGAGCATCCGATATCAAAACTGTTACCCACGCACCTTCTATTGATTTTGACGCGTATCTTTGGGAATCTGTAACCTTGAGATCCGATTTCTCATACAATGAACAAAGGCAAGGTGGAAGTGTCTTAAATTCCTACAAAATATTGAATGCTAAAATAGCCTATCGAAAAGATAGAGATGCAAAATGGGAATATGAACTCGTTGGGAGTAACTTACTTGCAACAGGTTCAAATGCTTCTGTAAACCAGGGAGTTGTTTCTTTTAACGTAAGAGAAACCTTTATTTTGCCTAGGTTTATTAGCTTTAGAGTACGTTACCAATTATAATAAAAGAAGACAAACCAAATAAAAAAGGACTCAATTAACGGAGTCCTTTTTTGTTTTATGAAACTAATTTTTTATGTCAAAATTAGATATTAAAAGCCTCTTTTATGTTGTCTACAAAATCTAATTTCTCCCAGGTAAACGTTTCTATTTCTTGTGAAACTGTTTCGCCCATTGGGTTTGTAAATGTAACTGTTTTTACTTCTGGAGTTCTTCCCATATGACCATAAGCAGCCGTCTCTGAATAAATAGGCGCTCTTAACTTTAAACGCTTCTCAATAAAATAAGGACGCATGTCAAAAATAGATTCTACAATTTTACTAATGGCTCCATCCGTTAAATCTACCTTGGCAGTCCCATAGGTTTCCACATTAATACTCGTTGGTTTTGCAACACCAATAGCATAGGAAACTTGTACCAACACCTCTTTACACAATCCAGCCGCCACTAAGTTTTTAGCAATATGTCTTGTTGCATAGGCACCAGAACGATCTACCTTACTAGGATCTTTTCCTGAAAAAGCACCACCACCATGGGCCCCTTTTCCTCCGTAGGTGTCCACAATAATTTTACGACCTGTCAATCCGGTATCCCCATGCGGTCCTCCAATCACAAAAACACCTGTTGGATTGATGTGATAGGTAATGTCGTTAGTAAATAGCCTTTGTATGTGTGCTGGTAATTTTGCAACCACTCTAGGAATTAAAATGGAAACAATATCATTTTTAATTTTTGCTAACATTGCTTTGTCAGACGAGTCAAAATCATCATGCTGAGTAGACACCACAATGGCATCAATTCTTTGTGGAATATTATCATCAGAGTATTCAATTGTAACCTGCGACTTTGCATCGGGTCTTAAGTAAGTAATGTCTTTATTTTCTCTTCGCAATGCGGCCAATTCAGTCAACAATCTGTGGGAAAGTTCCAAGGCCAACGGCATGTAGTTTTCGGTTTCATCTGTTGCATATCCAAACATCATTCCTTGATCTCCTGCACCTTGTTCTTCTGGGTTTGCTTTGTCTACACCTTGATTGATATCTGGCGATTGTTCATGAATTGCAGAAAGTACTCCACATGAATTTCCGTCGAACATATAAGCACTTTTTGTATATCCAATTTTATTGACGACATCTCTTGCTATTTTCTGAACATCCAAATAGGTTTTAGATTTTACTTCACCTGCCAAAAAAACCTGACCTGTTGTAACTAGGGTTTCACAAGCTACTTTTGAAGTTGGATCAAAGGCTAAAAAATTATCAATTAAAGCATCAGAAATTTGATCTGCAACTTTGTCTGGGTGTCCTTCAGAAACACTTTCTGAGGTAAATAAATATGACATAACTTGTTTTTTATGATAGAAAAAAATAAAAATGGATTGCAGGGGTGCTAAAAGGAGTAGGAATTACTGCTTTAGCATTTTGTTATGTTGAGGTTGTTTTCACAATTTTCAACAAAGAGGTTGCAATCAGTTCAAATTTTTCCTCTTAAATTCAGCTGCAAAGTTACAGTTAAATTTTAAAAACCAATACGAATTTTAAACATTTATTTTTCTTGTAAATTCTTTTTTCAATAAAAGAAAAGCATTCCTTGTTCTTAAAATAGGAATTCTGTAATAAGAAGATTCTTTATTTCTGAATTTGTTAAAAATGAAAAAAAAATGAAAAAGTATTAGGAAATTAAATTTTTATGCCCCTATATTTGTACTCACAAAGTTCAATAATTTATTGAAATGTTATCAAGAAAGGTGGAGGGATTAGACCCTGTGAAGCCTTAGCAACCCTTTAGAAATAGAGAAGGTGCTAAATTCTACCCAAGCTTAAAAACAATGGATAGATAACAAAAGAGAATTTTTCATCCTGGAATTTTCTATTTTTTCTTTTTAACATTTTTCTATTTTAATACATCAATAATTGATGCATTTGGCTTTTGGTTTAATCTTTTATTAACTCAAAAAAATTAGAAAAATGAGTACACAAAAATTAGCAACCCAAGCGTTGCACGTTGGTCACGACACCAAAGAAAATGGAGGTGCAAGAGCTGTTCCTATTTATCAAACTACTTCGTATGTTTTCAACAATTCAGAACATGCGGCAAATCTTTTTTCATTAAAAGAATTAGGGTTTATTTACACCCGTTTGAACAATCCTACAAATCAAATCCTACAAGACCGTTTGGCAGCCATTGAAGGGGGTATTGGTGCTGTCGTTTTTGCATCAGGGACTGCCGCAATTGCAACCGGGCTTCTTACCCTTTTGAAGGCAGGAGATCATATTGTCGCTTCCAGTAGTTTATATGGAGGGACTTACAATCTCTTAAGTGTTACTTTGCAGAGGTTTGGTATTACAACAACGTTTGTAGATGCATCCAGTCCAGCAAATTTTGAAGCAGCAGTGCAAGAAAACACCAGAGCCTTCTTTGTAGAATCATTAGGGAACCCTAAACTCGATGTTTTAGATTTAGAAGAAATATCAAAGCACGCTAAGGAAGCAAAAGTTCCTTTTATTGTAGACAATACCGTTGCAACCCCAGTATTGCTAAATCCGATTAAACACGGTGCGGATATAGTAATTCATTCCTTAACAAAATACATTGGCGGACAAGGAAACTCTTTAGGAGGTGCCATTGTAGATGCAGGAACCTTCGATTGGTCAAGTGGGAAATTTCCAGAATTTACAGAACCATCTGCTGGGTATCATGGATTGAAATACTATGAAACCTTAGGAGCTTCCTCTTTCATATTTAAGTTAATTTTAGAAGGGTTGCGTGATTTTGGAGGCGCATTAAGTCCCACCAACGCATTTCATATTATACAAGGATTGGAAACATTATCCGTTCGAATTCAACAACATTCAAAAAATGCTTTAGCATTGGCAACATGGTTGGAGGCACAAGAAGAAGTTGCTTGGGTAAACTATCCAGGTTTAGAAAGTAGTAAGTACAAATCATTAGCAGATAAATATTTACCAAACGGACAGAGTGGAATCGTCACTTTTGGAACCAAAGGCGGATATGAATCTGCAAAATCGATTGCAGATGCGACCAAAGTATTTTCATTATTAGCAAATATTGGAGATACCAAATCACTCATTATCCATCCAGCAAGTACCACGCACCAACAGTTATCAGAAGTAGAACAAGAAAGTGCTGGTGTTACTAAAGATTTAATTCGCTTGTCTGTTGGTATCGAGGATGTAGAAGATTTAAAAACCGATTTAAAAGCTGCTTTTTCAACCATTTCAGTATAATTTATTGTTTAATAAACACCAAGTGAAACCGACACTACAAAAAATACCAATTGATCATTTTATCACAGAAAGAGGTAAGGCAATTTCTATAGAATTGTCTTACCAACTTTTTGGTCAGCCTTTATTTGAAGCGCCAATTGTTTTAGTAAATCATGCTTTAACTGGAAATTCAAATGTGTGTGGTGAAAAGGGATGGTGGAAAGATTTAATTGGTCCCGGAAAAGCGATTGATACCAACCAATATACCATTTTAGCCTTCAATATCCCAGGAAATGGTTATGATGGTTTTTTGATTGAGAACTATCAAAATTTTATTGCAAAAGACATTGCGAAACTTTTCTTAGTCGGACTCGAAAAATTAAAAATTAACCAACTATTTGCGATTATTGGAGGCTCTTTGGGGGGAGGTATAGCTTGGCAGATGGCTGTTTTACATCCAACCATTTGTATACATTTAATTCCGATTGCATCCGACTTTAGAGCTACAGATTGGTTGATTGCCAATTGTAAAATTCAAGAGCAATTTTTAAATAACTCGTCCAATCCAATTCACGATGCAAGAATGCATGCTATGTTATTGTACAGAACACCAGCATCCTTTAACAAACGCTTCAATAGAACAAAGAATACTGATTTGAAGATTTTTAATATTGAGAGTTGGTTGTTGCATCACGGGAAAAAATTGCAAAAAAGATTTCAATTGTCTGCTTATAAATTGATGAATCATTTGTTGAAATCAATCGATGTCACCAAAGAAAACGAATCGAGTATAAACACGTTAAGTACGATTAAAAGTAGCATTCACATGGTGAGTGTAGATTCGGATTTATTTTTCACCGCTGAAGAAAATCTACACACATTCATTGCCTTATTTAAAGTGAAAAAGAACATTGCCTATTCTGAAATAAAATCAATGCATGGGCATGATGCTTTTCTCATTGAATTTGAGCAGTTGGCAACAATTATTGAACCTATTTTTAAGACCAATTCAGTCTTAAAAACTGCAACATTATAAACAATGGAAGAGTTTAATTTTGAAACAAACGCGATAAGAACACAAACCGAACGGTCTCAATACCAGGAACATTCGACGCCTTTGTACCTAACATCGAGTTTTGTATTTGAAGATGCCGAAGAAATGAGAGCTTCTTTTGCAGAAGAAAAAGAACGAAATCTATACAGTCGTTTTACCAATCCAAACACATCAGAATTTGTAGATAAAATTGTAGCGATGGAAGGCGCGGAAGCTGGATATGCTTTTGCAACCGGCATGTCTGCTATTTTTTCAACATTTGCAGCGCTATTAAATGCTGGTAATCATGTGGTTTCTTGTCGTTCTGTTTTTGGTTCTACACACAGCATGTTTACAAAGTTTTTACCAAAATGGAATATAGAAACTTCCTATTTTAAAGTAGATGAGGTTGATTTGGTGGAAAGTTTGATTCAAGAAAACACCAAGATTTTATACATAGAAACGCCTACTAACCCAGCCGTTGATATTTTAGATTTAGCAGTTTTAGGCGCATTGGCCAAAAAACACGGTCTTATTTTTATCGTAGACAATTGTTTTGCGACTCCCTATGTGCAAAAACCCATCGATTTTGGAGCCGATTTGGTCATTCATTCCGCAACAAAACTCATTGATGGGCAAGGAAGAGTATTGGGAGGTGTTACCGTTGGAAACAAAGAATTGATGCGTGAGATTTATCTTTTCGCAAGAAATACAGGTCCTGCCATGTCTCCTTTTAATGCTTGGGTCTTGTCTAAAAGTTTAGAAACCTTGGCAGTCAGAGTCGAAAAGCATTGTGAAAATGCTTTGAACGTTGCCGAATTTCTCCAGCAAGAACAATCGATTCAATTGGTGAAATATCCCTTTTTAAAATCGCATCCTCAATATGATGTTGCCAAAAAACAAATGAAATTAGGAGGAAATGTGGTTGCCTTTGAGTTGAAAGGCGGCATTACGGCAGGAAGAACCTTTTTGAATAAAATAAAAATGTGTTCGCTTTCTGCCAATCTGGGGGATACGAGAACTATTGTTACGCATCCTGCGAGTACTACGCATGGAAGATTATCGGAAGAAGATCGACTAGAAGTTGGAATTACAGATGGTTTGGTAAGGGTTTCTGTTGGATTGGAAAATATAGATGATATTATCAAGGATTTAAAACAAGCTTTGGAAGATGCCTGATATTTATAAAGAAGTGCAAAAAAGAATTTTAGTGCTCGATGGTGCCATGGGAACCATGCTGCAACAGTATCAATTTACAGAAGCAGATTTTAGAGGCGAACGCTTTAAAGACTATCCAAGTCCATTACAAGGAAATAATGATTTGTTGTCACTCACACAACCCGAAGCCATTGAAAGTATCCATGCAAAGTATTTTGCCGCAGGTGCAGATATTGTAGAAACCAATACTTTTTCAGGAACTACTATTGCCATGGCAGATTATCAAATGGAAAACTTGGTGTATGAGCTTAATTTTCAATCTGCAAAAATCGCCAAAAAGATTGCAGAGGAATTCACAGAAAAAGAACCACACAAACCACGCTTTGTAGCCGGAGCTATAGGGCCTACCAACAGAACCGCAAGTTTGTCTCCCGATGTCAACAGACCTGAATACAGAGCGATTACATTTAACGAATTACGTATTGCCTATAAGCAACAAGTGGAGGCCTTGTTAGATGGAGGTGTAGATATGTTGCTGGTAGAAACTATTTTTGATACGCTCAATGCAAAAGCTGCTTTGTTTGCGATTGAGGAAGTGAAAGAAGAACGAAATATAAAAATTCCGATCATGGTGTCTGGCACCATTACCGATGCTTCAGGAAGAACCCTTTCTGGACAAACCGTCGAAGCTTTTTTAACTTCAGTTTCCCACATACCACTATTTTCTGTAGGGTTTAATTGTGCTTTAGGTGCCCAGCAATTACAACCCTATTTAAGTAGATTGTCCAGAGATACCGATTTTTATACAACGGCACATCCCAATGCAGGATTGCCGAATGCTTTCGGAGAGTATGACGAAACGCCAAAACAAATGCAAGCATTCATTGAAAGTTATTTAAAAGATGATTTGGTCAATATCATCGGCGGTTGTTGTGGAACTAGTCCCGAACATATCCAAGCAATCGCAGAAGTTGCAGCAAAATATCAACCTCGAAAAGTGGGATCTTAAATGAAAAGTGATTGTAAAAAATACTTAAGCTTATCCGGTTTAGAACCCTTAATTCTATCGGAAAACAGCAACTTCATAAACGTTGGTGAACGTACAAATGTAACAGGCTCTAGAAAGTTTCTTCGCTTAATAAAAGAAGAGAAATATGAAGAAGCATTATCAGTAGCAAGAGATCAAGTAGAAGGCGGGGCACAAATTTTAGACGTCAACATGGACGAAGGAATGTTGGATGGTGTGCAAGCCATGACCACCTTTTTAAATCTCATTGCGTCTGAGCCGGATATTTCAAAAATTCCATTGATGATCGACAGTTCTAAATGGGAAATCATTGAAGCAGGCTTGCAAGTTGCACAAGGAAAATGTGTTGTAAACTCCATTAGTTTAAAAGAAGGAGAAGCAGAATTCCTACGTCAGGCAAAATTGGTAAAACGCTATGGAGCAGCTGTCATTGTGATGGCCTTTGATGAGGAAGGGCAAGCAGACAACTACCAAAGAAGAATTGAAATTTGTGAACGTTCCTATCATCTTTTAGTAAATAAAGTACAATTCAAACCCGAAGATATCATCTTCGATCCCAATATCTTCCCTGTGGCAACAGGGATGGAAGAACATCGAAAAAATGCTTTAGATTTTTTCAAAGCAACGAAGTGGATTCGAGAAAATTTACCCTGTGCAAATGTGTCAGGTGGGGTAAGTAATGTTTCGTTTTCTTTTCGAGGCAACAATACTGTTCGAGAAGCTATGCACTCGGCATTTTTATACCATGCCATTCAACATGGAATGAATATGGGGATTGTGAATCCAACTATGTTAGAAATTTACGATCAAATTCCGAAAGAATTACTAGAAGCCGTAGAAGATGTTTTGTTAGATCGGAAAGAAGATGCCACAGAGCGTTTGCTGGACATTGCAGAACGGGTAAAAGGGACTAAAAAAGAAAGTGAAACCAAAGTTTTGGAGTGGCGAAATGGGTCCCTTCAAGAAAGAATTACCCATAGTTTAGTGAAAGGAATTGATGTTTTTATTTTAGAAGATATCGAAGAAGCGAGGCAAAAATCTGCAAAACCGATTGAAGTTATTGAAGGCAATTTAATGATTGGAATGAATGTGGTTGGAGACTTATTTGGGAGCGGAAAAATGTTTTTGCCTCAAGTAGTAAAATCGGCAAGAGTCATGAAAAAAGCCGTGGCCTATTTACAGCCATTTATTGAAGCAGAAAAAGATGGGAAACAAGAATTTGCAGGAAAAATTTTAATGGCAACTGTAAAAGGGGATGTCCATGATATTGGTAAAAATATTGTTTCAGTAGTCTTGGGATGTAACAATTATGAAATCATTGATTTGGGGGTGATGGTACCACCAGAAAAGATTATTGAAACGGCAAAAAAAGAAAATGTAGATGCAATTGGTTTGAGTGGGTTAATTACACCTTCCTTAGATGAAATGGTGTATTTGTCCAAAGAAATGGAAAAAAACAACTTTTCTGTACCCTTATTGATCGGTGGTGCAACTACTTCAAAAGCCCATACCTCAGTTAAAATTGCACCGAATTACTCCAACGCTGTAGTGCATGTAAACGATGCTTCAAGAGCTGTAACTGTGGTGGGTAATCTCTTAAAAGAAGATAGTGGTATCTACAAAAGTCAGATTCGAGAAGAGTATGCCCTTTTTAGAGAAAAGTTTTTAGATCGATCTAAATCCAAAACCTACATCTCGATCGCTGAAGCTCGAAAACGAAAATTTAAAATCGATTGGGGAATTGCAAATATTGTAAAACCAAAAAAATTGGGAATTCAAGAATTGCAAGATTTTGAATTGACCAAATTGGAAGACTTTATCGATTGGAGTCCCTTTTTTAGAAGTTGGGACTTGCATGGAAAATATCCAGACATTTTAACAGACGAGGTAGTTGGAGAACAAGCCACCGAATTGTTTGCAGATGCGAAAGTTTTACTCGCGAAAATTTTTGATGAGAAACTCTTAAAAGCAAACGCGGTTTTTGGGTTGTTTCCAGCAAACACCATTAATGATGATGATATCGAAGTATCGATTTCGGAAAAAGAAAAAACCCTTACCTTTTTATCACTCCGCCAACAACTAAAGAAAAGAGAAGGAGTTCCTTCTTTTGCTTTGGCAGATTTTATTGCTCCAAAAGAAATCAAAATTCAAGATTATATAGGCGCCTTTTGTGTGTCTACGGGGTTTGGAACCAAAGAATTAGCGGAGGCTTATGAAGCTGATCATGACGATTACAATTCCATCATGATCAAAGCATTGGCCGATCGATTGGCAGAAGCCTTTGCAGAATATTTACACAAAGAAGTACGAACCAACCATTGGGGATATGCTTTCAATGAAGCTCTTTCCAACAAAGATTTAATCAAAGAACGCTACAAGGGAATTCGTCCAGCACCGGGCTATCCAGCCTGTCCAGATCATTTAGAAAAAAGAACCCTTTGGGACTTGCTAAATGTGGAGGAAAGAATTGGTGTGCAATTAACCGATAGTTTAGCAATGTGGCCCGCTGCAAGTGTTTCCGGGTATTATTTCGGAAACGAACAGGCAAAATATTTTGGCCTTGGAAAAATAACCAAAGACCAACTAACAGACTACGCAACAAGAAGAAATATATCCATAGAGGAAGCGCATCAATGGCTAAGTCCAAACATAACTGAATAAAATGAAAGTTACAGAACACATAAAAAAAGCCAAGGGAAAAACCTTATTTTCCTTTGAAATTATTCCACCAAAAAAAGGGAAAAGCATTCAGGAACTCTACAATAATATAGATCCGTTAATGGAGTTCAATCCCCCATTTATTGACGTGACGACCTCAAGAGAAGAGCATGTTTATGTGAAAAAACAAGGATTACTTGAGCAAAAGATTACCCGAATGCGTCCAGGAACATTAGGGATTTGTGCAGCGTTAAAACATAAATATCAAACAGATACGATTCCCCATGTTTTATGTGGAGGGTTTACCAAAGAGGAAACAGAATATTTATTGGTAGACTGCCAATACCTGGGCATAGATAATGTAATGGCATTGCGGGGAGATACCATGAGTCACCAAAAATATTTTGAGGCCACTCCAGGTGGACATTTGTATGCGAAAGAATTGGTGACACAAATTAACAATTTAAATTCAGGAAAGTATTTACACGATGTTTTGGAAGTGGATGATCGCGCTGATTTCTGTATTGGCGTTGCTGGTTATCCAGAAAAACATCTGGAAGCACCTTCTTTACAAACTGATTTGAAACGACTTAAAGAAAAAGTGGATGCTGGTGCCGACTATGTGGTTACACAAATGTTTTTTGACAATCAAAAGTATTTTGATTTTGTAGCGGCTGCCAAAAAAACAGGAATTCACGTGCCGATTCTTCCAGGAATCAAGCCATTTGCAATTCACAAGCATTTGCAATTGTTGCCTCAGGTTTTTAAAATCGATCTACCTGAAGCACTAATAGCCGCAGTTGAAGGGTGTAAAGACAATGCACAAGTGCGTCAGGTTGGTGTAGAATGGTCCATTCAACAATCGAAAGAATTACAACAAGCAGGAGTGCCAGGGTTGCATTATTACTCCATGGGGAAATCTTCGAACATTAAGAAAATTGCAGCGGCATTGTTTTAGACATAAAGCAGCTCGATAGACCAATAGCTAAAACTAATTTCACAAAAGGTTAAATAGTGAAATATTTGTTTACTTTTGTCATTAATAAACTGATATAACAATTAAAAAAATAGAATATATCATAACGATTCTTATATATGTAATTTTAGTTTGAATGTTAAATTAATTTTTAATGTAATGAGAGTTAAAAGAGATAGGCACACTTATTTATTTAAATATGAAATTATTAAGTACAATTATGATTTTAATTTTTGATTTATCCATTAAATAATATGAAAAAAAAACAGTTTAATATTGTTCTTATTACCACAGTTATATTTCTTGTTTTTTCATTTACATTTATATTGAAAAATAATGATCACAAAGAGTGTGACAATATTACTACTTCATTTATTGATGATAGTGGTAAGGAAACTGAAGTCAGAAAACATAATTGCAGAGAGAAATATAACTTTTAGTTAAACAATAAATTAATATATAAAAAAACGAATATTATGGCATTAGAAATTACAGATGCGAATTTTGAAGAAATCGTATTAAAATCGGACAAACCTGTATTGGTAGATTTTTGGGCAGCTTGGTGTGGACCCTGTAGAATGGTAGGACCTATTGTTGATGAAATTCATACAGAGTATGAAGGGAAAGCAGTCGTGGGTAAAGTAGATGTTGATGCAAATCAAGAATTTGCAGCTAAATACGGCGTGCGTAATATTCCAACAGTTTTAGTATTTAAAAATGGTGAAGTAGTAGACAAACAAGTGGGTGTAGCTCCAAAGAACGTGTACACAGGAAAGATTGATGCTGCGATGTAGTAACAATTTACTCCTTATAATATCGAAAAGGTTTGGCTAACGTCAAACCTTTTTTTATTTTTAGATCCTAAAGATCTTCTAACATGAAATACAGATTACTGCTTTTTATAACCTTCTTTTTATTGCTTTCTTGTTCGTCGAAAGAAGATACAATTAGATTGGAAAAAGGAATTTCTTTAGAATTGGCCAAGTACAGAAAACAACAAGTTTCGAATGTTGTCTATCACTTGGATTTTGACATTCCAACAACAAAGACAGAGCCCATTCCAGCATCCTTAACTCTAACGCTAATAATTCAGGATTTAACAAACGATTTATTTTTAGATTTTAACGAAGCGAAATCCCATTTGAAGTCTGTAAACGTAAATGGTGATAAGACCGACATCAACCACCAAAAAGAACACCTCATTATTTCTAAAAAAGATCTTGTTCTGGGTGAAAATACGATTGTTATTTCTTTCAATGCAGGTGAATCATCACTCAATCGAAATGAAGATTTTTTGTATACATTATTGGTGCCAGATAGAGCAAGTACCCTGTTCCCTTGTTTTGATCAGCCCGATATAAAAGCTAGGTATCAATTGACCATAACAGCACCAAAAGAATGGGAAGTACTCTGTGGAGCTTTTGAAGAAAGTTCCATTGAGATGGGCGATTTCACCAAACATATTTTTTCTCAGACAGATATAATGAGCACCTATTTGTTTTCCTTTGTTGCTGGAAAGTTTACCTCAGTAACTAAAAATCCAGGAGCTTTTGATATGCGTTTTTTGTACCGAGAAAACAATCAGGAAAAAATTGAAGAAAGCGTAGATGAGATCTTTTCGATCCATCAAAAGGCGATCGATTTTTTAGAGGAGTACACACAGGTAAAGTTTCCGTTTCAAAAAATGGATTTTGTAGCCATTCCCCCGTTTCAATATGGAGGCATGGAACATGTGGGAGCCATTCAGTACCGAGCATCCTCTTTATTTTTAGATAAAAATGCCACGCAAAATAGAAAATTGAGTCGCGCAAAACTAATTGGACACGAAACTTCACATATGTGGTTTGGAGATTTGGTGACCATGCGTTGGTTCAATGATGTTTGGATGAAAGAAGTATTTGCCAATTTTATGGCGGATAAGATTATGAATCCTGTTTTCCCAGAAATCAACCACAAATTAAACTTTATGATGTCGCATTATCCCAGTGCCTACTCAGAAGATAGAACAAAAGGGACTAATGCGATTCGTCAATATTTGGGGAATTTAAAAAATGCAGGTTCTTTGTATGGGAGAATTATTTATAACAAAGCGCCAATTATGATGCGTCAGTTAGAAAGCTTATTGGGCGAAGCAGAATTTAAAGAAGGCATTCAAGAATATATACAAACCTATTCCAATGAAAATGCTGACTGGAGTGAATTGGTGACTATTTTAGATCATAAAACAACAAGCGATATTAAAAGTTGGAGCGATGTTTGGGTAAACTCTTCAGGAAGGCCCTTATTTACAGAGGAAGTTGAATTGAATGAAAAAGGAAATGTGACCAAGTTTGTCATTCATCAAAAAGCAGAAGATGGTTCTCAAAAAGTATGGGTGCAGTCTTTTAAAATTCAATTGAAAGACAAAAGAGGCTTTGAGAAAACCATTAACTTAAAAAATATGGGGAACTCTTTTGATATTTCTTCGGCGGTAAAAGATTTTAAACCAGGACAAATTTTGTACAATACAAACGGATTTGGTTATGGTGTTTTTCCTATTTATAAAGACAAAATAAGTAGTTATAAAGACATAGACGATGAAGTTTCAAGAGGAGCTCAGTTTATCAATTTGTATGAGAATATGCTCAGAGGTGTCGTTAACCCTTTAGAAACCTATGGGGTTTTTTTTGAGGCAATGTTGGTAGAAGAAAATGAGTTGATCTTGAATTATCTGTCTGGAAGAATTCAAACGATATATTGGACTTTTCTGACAAAAAAACAGCAACATGCTGTACAGCAAAAAACAGAAAGTCAACTTTTTACTTTGTTGAAAAAAGAGCTGCCTAAAAACATTAAAAAAACCCTGTTCACTTTGTATCAATCCACTGCGATTTCTGAAAAAGGAAAAGAAAATTTATATGCCATTTGGTCGAAAAATAAAAGAATTAAAAATCTCTTTTTAAATGAAAATGAGTCCACTTCTTTGGCAATGAAATTGGCCATTTACGAACACCCAAAAGCCTCCGAAATTTTAAAAGAACAAGGAGCTGCTATTTCGAACAAAGATCGCTTAGCACGTTTTCAATGGTTGTTGCCATCACTTTCTGATAATGAAGTGATAAGAGATTCTTTTATGAAATCGCTTTTAGAAAAAGAAAATAGAGAAAAAGAGTCCTGGGTGCAAACCGCTTTAGGAAATATTCACCATCCGTTACGCCAAGATTCGGCAACAAAACACCTAAAGGTTATTTTAGAGGAATTAGAAGCGATACAGTTAACGGGTGATATTTTCTTCCCCAAAGGATGGTTGGCCAGTTCTATTGGAAATTACGCATCCAAAGAGGCAGCAGTTGTTTTACAATCGTTTTTAGATACACACCCTAATTACAATCCTATTTTATTGAAAAAAATACTACAAACGACCGATAACTTAACAAGAGCGCAAAACATAAAAAAGTAGTATGAATTTATCTGAACTACAATCTTCTGAAATAAAAAACTTAGATCTTCTTGCAAAACAAGTAGTTGAAGGTTTTATTACGGGAATGCACAAAAGCCCATTCCACGGGTTTTCGGTAGAGTTTGCCGAACATAAGTTGTATAATAATGGTGAAAGTACACGTCATATAGATTGGAAGTTGTTTGCCAAAACAGAAAAGTTGTATACAAAACGGTACGAGGAAGAAACCAATCTGCGATGTCATCTTATTATTGATAATTCGGCATCCATGCATTATCCAGTTATTAAAAAACAAACAATTACTTCTCTGAATAAAGTGGGTTTTGCTGCTTTAGCTGCTGCTGCTTTAATGGAAATATTAAAACGACAACGAGATGCGGTAGGGCTAAGTATTTATGCTGATACCTATGAATATTATGCACCAGAAAAAGGAAGTGAGCGGCATCGGAAAATGATTTTAAATCAGTTAGAAAATCTTTTAACTTCAACTTCTACAGCCACTACAGAAACCTATCAGTATTTGCATGAAATTGCCGAAAACATCCACAGACGTTCTTTAATTTTCTTATTTACAGATATGTTTCAGTCAACAACCGATCAAAAAAAACTATTTGATGCACTTCGACACCTAAAACACAACAAACATGAGGTCGTTTTATTCCATACGTATGATAGGAAAACAGAATTTGATTTCGATTTTGATACTACTCCAAAAAAGTTTGTAGATGTAGAGACAGGTGAAGAAATAAATGTGTTTTTACAAAATATTCAAGAAAAATATACTGCATTGATGGGGGTGTATTTTAATGACTTGAAAAATAAATGCTTACAATATAAAATAGCCTATTTACCAGTAGACATTCACAACGGTTTTCATGAGATTTTGACAGCATATCTTATTAGTAGAAAAAAAATAAAATAAAATCACGATTTTCTGTTTGCAGATATGAAAATGTATGTTATATTTGCACCCGCTAATAGCAACGGTTTGGTAGTTCAGCTGGTTAGAATGCCTGCCTGTCACGCAGGAGGTCGCGGGTTCGAGTCCCGTCCAGACCGCAAAAAGCATCTCATTTGAGATGCTTTTTTTGTGATCATAATTTCTATTTTTTTGTTTCAAACAAGTATGATCAGTTCCCTTATATGATCAGTGTTTTTTATTTATTTGTTTTAAAAAGAAAGTATCACAATCGATTATTTATAAGTGTTAAAATAGATGTATCAATAATTTTTTAATATATATATTAAGAATTCACTAATTTTTTTAAAATTCTATTGCATTTATTTTTTTATCTCAATTTAATACATACATTTGACAACTAACAATAACAACATGAACTTACAATACATTTGGAGCCGTTTTTATTTTTACTTTTATTTTAATAAAAGTTGAGACCCTATTGTGTATTGTGAAAAAAAATATATAAAAAGTCTCGAAGTTATCGAGGCTTTTTTTTATGACTAAAAAATGAAGGTAGCCATACAAGGAATTAAAGGATCGAACCACCATATTGTTGCGGAACACTATTTTAATACACCCATTTCTCTCGAAGAATGTCTGTCTTTTGATAGTTTGGTAGATGCGCTAATAGCGGGAAAAAGTGCTATTGGAATTATGGCATTAGAAAACACGATTGCGGGTTCTATCATCCCCAATTATGCGTTGATTGATGCGAATGATTTGCATATTGTTGGAGAGTATTACTTAAGCATACATCACCACTTAATGGGCTTAGAGAATCAAACTCTAGCGGATATCCAAGAAGTAGTATCGCATCCTATGGCGTTGCTTCAATGTAAAGAGTTTTTTAGAAATCATAAAAACATTAAGTTAGTAGAAGATGCAGATACAGCTGCGGTAGCAAAGAGAATTTCAGAACAACAGTTAAAAAATGTGGCGGCGATTGCCCCCGAAATTGCTGCCGAAATTTACGGATTGAAAGTAATTGAAGATGAAATTCAAACCATTAAAGAGAATGCAACTCGTTTTGTGATTGTACAAACAAAACCCTCTGCAAATAGTAACCAGGAAATTAACAAGGCGACGCTCAAGTTTCAATTGGATCATAAAAGAGGAAGTTTGGCAGCGATTTTAAATGTATTGAGTGACTGTAAAATGAGTTTGACAAAAATTCAATCCCTACCTGTTATTGAAACTCCTTGGAAATATGCCTTTTTTGTTGATGTTACTTTTGATACGCTACAACAGTATGAAAAAGCCATTGCCATCATCACCATAATGGCCGAAAAATTTAAAGTATTAGGAACCTATAAAAGTGGGAGAGAATGATACAACCAGCGAAAAGATTAGACAGCGTTCAAGAATATTATTTTTCTAAAAAACTAAGAGAAGTGCGCGAATTGCTTGCCGCAGGAAAACCAATTATCAATATGGGAATTGGAAGTCCAGACTTGCAACCGCCTAACACTGTACTTAAAGCCATCCAAAACAGTTTGCAAGATGCAACGGCGCACAAGTATCAATCTTATCAAGGATTACCAGCATTAAGAAGTGCCATTTCAGATTTTTATTCCGATAAATTTGAAGTACAAACTAATTCAGAAACAGAAGTGCTTCCTTTAATGGGGAGTAAAGAAGGGATCATGCACATTTCGATGGCATTCTTAAATGAAGGAGATCAAGCGCTAATTCCAAATCCAGGATACCCAACCTATACCTCTGTGACCAAGTTAGTAGGTGCAGTACCCTTGTTTTATGATTTACATGCGGCAAACAATTGGCAACCCGATTTTGAAGCACTGGAAAAGAATGACCTAACGAAGGTGAAAATCATGTGGGTCAATTATCCACACATGCCAACGGGAACCAATGCGATAAAGTCAACCTTTGAAAAGCTAATTGCGTTTGGAAAGAAACATCAGATTTTAATCGTGAATGACAATCCGTATAGCTTTATTCTCAATGAAACACCAAAGAGTCTTTTACAGGTTGAAGGCGCTAAAGAAATTGCTTTGGAATTAAATTCTCTGAGCAAAACTTTTAATATGGCAGGCTGGCGTGTAGGAATGGTATTGGGGAATCAAAATTATATCAACCAAATATTGAAAGTAAAAAGCAATATGGATTCTGGGATGTTTTACGGAATTCAAAAAGGTGCTATTGCAGCTTTGCAATTGGCTGATGATTGGTTTTTAGCACAAAATAAAATTTACAAAGAACGTAGGGATTTGGTTTGGCAATTGGCAGAAAAATTGAACTGTACTTATGATAAAAAGGCAACAGGATTGTTTGTTTGGGCGAAAGTTCCTGAAGGAAAAAAATCCGAAGCAGTGACCGATACCATTTTATATGAAAACGATATTTTTATAACTCCAGGTACTGTTTTCGGTAGCCAAGGAGAAGGGTATATCCGATTTTCATTGTGTGTAACATCGGCCATAATTAAAGAAGCAATAGCCAGAATATGAAAAATATATACATGATCGGTATTGGTTTAATAGGCGGTAGTTTTGCCATTGATATCAAAAAACACCATTCAGAAGCTATCATACATGGGATTAGCAGAAAAGAGGAAACGCTCAACAAAGCTTTAGCTTTAAAGTTGATTGATAAAAAAGCAACTTTAGACGACCTAGTCAATGCAGACTTGGTAATTGTTTCTATTCCTGTAGATGCTACGGTAAAATTATTGCCAATAATTTTAGATACCATTTCTGAAAAGGCGTTGGTTATTGATGCAGGTTCTACAAAAGAAGCAATTTGTAAAGCGGTTGAACATCATCCAAAAAGGAGAAATTTTTTAGCATGTCATCCCATAGCAGGTACCGAAAAATCTGGACCAAAAGCTGCAATTTCTGGCTTATATACTGGGAAAACGAATATTATTTGTGAAGTAGAAAAAACAACTTTCAAGCTTCAGGAAAAAGCATTAACACTTTTTACAGCACTTGGAATGCGTATTCGGTATATGGATGCGGTATCTCATGATAAGCATATTGCGTATGTTTCGCACCTCTCCCACATCAGTGCATTTATGTTGGGAAAAACAGTGATCAATAAAGAAAAAAATGAACGCGATATTTTTGATATGGCAGGATCGGGTTTTGCATCAACAGTAAGATTGGCAAAGAGTTCCCCCGCAATGTGGACACCAATTTTTAAACAAAACAAAGAAAACGTTATTGAAACGTTGGAAGAATATATCAACAATTTACAACATTTTAAGTCGTTGATGGAACAAGATAATTTCTCTGAAATTTTTAAAGAAATGGAGAGCACAAATTATATAAAGGAAATTTTAAACGGCATAAACTAATTAGCCACAATAAGTAGAAAAATGGAGAATACAAAAGAATTAAGAACATGGTTGGATGACATGAATTTAGCGCATCCACTAGTAATAGCAGGGCCTTGTAGTGCAGAAACCGAAGAACAGGTTTTAAAAATTGCACACGAATTAAAAGATTCTGATGTAAACTATTTTAGAGCGGGAATTTGGAAACCAAGAACAAGACCTGGGATGTTTGAAGGTGTTGGAGAGATTGGTTTGCGATGGCTAAAAAAAGTAAAAGAAGAAACAGGAATGAAAACCTGTACGGAAGTTGCCAATTCAGCACACGTGAAATTAGCGATTGAAAATGATGTCGATTTATTATGGATTGGAGCACGTTCTACCGTATCTCCATTCATTATGCAAGAAATTGCAGATACTTTACAAGGAACGGATAAAATTGTATTGGTAAAAAATCCAGTAAATCCAGATTTAGCTTTATGGCTCGGAGGAATTGAAAGATTGTATACGGCAGGAATTAAAAATTTAGGAGCAATCCATAGAGGCTTTTCTACCTATGAAAAATCAAAATATAGAAATATTCCAGAATGGCAGATCGCGATTGAATTTCAAAATAGATTTCCAGATTTACCATTAATTTGTGATCCTTCACACATTACTGGAAACAGAGATATGATTTTCGATGTCTCACAAACAGCATTAGACCTTAATTTAGACGGTTTAATGATTGAGACACATACAGATCCAGACAATGCTTGGAGTGATGCTGCACAGCAAGTAACACCAGATTCCTTAAAGCAGATTATGCAAGATTTAAAAATTAGAAAAGAAACCAATACTGAAGCGGAATACCAATCTTCTTTAGACAACCTACGAGCGCAAATTAATGTGGTAGACAGTCAGTTAGTCGATTTGTTAGGAAAACGTATGAAAGTTGCCGATGAAATTGGTGCACTTAAGAAAGATAAAAACGTTGCGGTTTTACAATCGAAACGTTGGAATGAAATTCTAGGAAATATGATTTTAGAGGGCGAAAGCAAAGGCTTGAGCGAAGAATTTGTTTTAAAAATGTTCAAAGCAATTCACCAAGAATCTATCAATCATCAAGAAAAGATTATCAAAGGATAATTGAATGATCCTACCATTTATAGGTAGTTTTTTCGGGTCTAAATCAAAGAGACGTTTCAGGGATTATAAACCTGAAGCGTCTTTTTTTAACTCAAATTCTCATTTGTATTCCCAATTCGTAATTTATTCTCATCTTTGTAACAATGACAGGAATCGTATACAAATCTACCGGAAGTTGGTATCAAGTAAAATCTGATATTGGCGAATTTTATAAGTGTAGAATGAAGGGGAAGTTTAGAATTCAGAATATTAAAAGCACCAATCCAATTGCAGTAGGTGATAAGGTTGAATTCGAAATTGAGGAAAAAGGAGATGAGGAAACCGGTGTTATAAAAACGATTTTTGAACGCGATAATTTTATCGTTCGAAAATCGGTCAACCTGTCCAAACAAACCCATATTATTGCTTCAAATATTGATCAGGTTTTCTTGTTAATCACCATCAATAATCCGCCAACCTTCGCCGCATTTATAGATCGTTTTTTAGTGTCTGCAAGGGCCTACAGTATTGAGGTTGTTTTGATTTTTAATAAAATAGATTCCTATGCACTTGAAGAACGTGCTGAGATCTTATATTTGAAGGATATTTACAAAAAAATCGGATACCAATGTGAAGAGGTTTCTGCAACCCAAAATAAAAATGTTTCCAAAATTAAAGAACTAATGTTGGGCAAAACCTCTATGTTTGTTGGGCATTCTGGAGTTGGAAAAACAACATTAGTCAATGCCATAGAACCTACTTTAGATTTAAAAACGAAAGAAATTTCTGATCAACATAATCAAGGAAAACACACCACTACCTTTGCAGAAATGTTCGACCTAAGTTTTGATGCAAGAATTATTGATACTCCTGGAATTAAAGGTTTTGGAGTTGTTGATATTGATAGACATGAATTAGGAGATTATTTTCCTGAGTTTTTTGCCTTAAAACAAGACTGTAAATTTAATGACTGTATTCACGTAAAAGAACCCCAATGTGCTGTAAAAGAAGCATTAGAAGCCGAAGAAGTTTCATGGTCTCGATATCGAAGTTACCTTCAAATTTTAGAAGGTGAAGAAGAATCGGAGCATTACAGAACAGATGTTTGGGAAGAAGAAGATAATTAGTGTAGCAATGAAAGTTGTATTTCAAAGAGTTTCAAGAGCAAGCGTAGCTATCAACGACCAACAAGTGGCCTCCATTAAACAAGGGCTGTTATTATTTGTAGGCATTGTTGCAGAAGATACTCAGGAAGACATTGATTGGTTGGTTCGAAAAGTTTGTAATCTCCGTATTTTTAATGACGCAGATCATGTGATGAATACTTCATTAGTTGATCGTGGAGGAGATGTTCTTGTAGTCAGTCAATTCACCCTTCACGCATCTTCAAAAAAAGGAAATCGACCGAGTTATATCAAAGCAGCAAAACCAGCGGTTGCCATTCCAATCTATCAAAATTTTGTAGACAGGTTATCTTTAGCTATTGGCAAAAAAGTACAAACTGGTGTTTTTGGAGCCGATATGAAAGTGTCTTTATTGAACGATGGTCCCGTAACGCTTATTATTGACTCCAAAGACAAATCATAGGTTTTGTTAAAAATAGCAAAATTTATTTTCCATGGAAAATAAATAAATTGTATGTTTGTCTTTTAAAAAATATTTTAACCAAATAATTGAATTAACAACGATGAAAAAAATAATTTTATTAGTGGCAATTACAGCAACTGTATTTGCTTCATGTATTGGAGAAAAAAAAGAAAAAACGGCTATAAAAGAAGCGGTAAAGGTTACAGTAAATGCTGAAGATTTAAACAACGTAGATATAGCTGCATCTGTTTTAAACTGGGAAGGAAGTAAGCCTACAGGTTCTCACAATGGAACGGTAGCCTTAAAAAGTGGAGGTTTGTTAGTAGAAGCGGGAACCTTAACGCAGGGCGTTTTTGTGGTTGACATGAATACCATTACCAACACAGACATGGCGGGTTCTGAGGGAGCATCAAAAATTGAAGGGCATTTAAAGGCTTCAGATTTCTTTGATGTTGCAGTCTATCCAACAGCAAAATTTGTAATTACTTCTGTAGTTGATACCGAAGGAAAGCTAGCAGTTACTGGAAATTTAACAATTAAGAATACAACCAAAAGCATTACAATTCCAGCAACCATTGCAACAACTGATGGAATCACAACCTTCAAAAGCGAAACATTTACCATCGATAGAACTGATTTTGGAGTTGTGTATGCTTCTAAAAAATTAGATGCAGCCTTGAAAGATAAGTTCATTAATGACTTGATGGAAATGTCTTTTAGTGTCGTGACGAAAGCTTAGTATAAACTTTAAAAGATTAAAAATCATGAATTCTTACAAAGCAGAGAGACCTACTTGTGGTTGTGGAAATACATCCGATCCAGACGGATATTGTGATGGCTCTCACGCAACAAAGTAGTTTCTTATTATTAGAAAATTTAAAAAGTATAAAAAACCAAAACGAAAGTTTTGGTTTTTTTGTGGATTTTTTTTGTTTATAAGAAGTAAAAATTTCCAAAAAAGACTTCAAATATAAGAAATAAGATTTTCTAAAATATCTTTCAATAGTTGCCTATTTTATACTTTTACAATTGAATCGCTGTTGTGTTTTTTACCTGTTCAATTGAAAAAGCACTATGTGTACTTCCTATGTGCTTAATAGCGGTTAGTTTGGTGACCATAAATTCGCGGTATGCTTCCATATCTTTTACATAAATTTTAAGAATATAATCATAGTCGCCACTCACATGAAAACACTCAGAAACCTCCTCTAGTTTTAAAATTTCACGCTCAAAAGTGCTGACATATTCTTTGGTATGTTGCACGAGTTTTACATGGCAAAAAACCAAAAAGGTTTTTTCAATCTTATTTTTATTTACAATGGCAACATACTTCTGAATTACTTTTTGATGCTCTAGTTTTTTGATACGTTCATAGATAGCCGTTATTGATAGGTTTAATTGTAGAGACAGTTGTTTGGTGGTCTGTTTGCTGTTGTTTTGTAAGCTATTTAAGAGTTTTTTATCAATGGAATCTAGCATGTGAATTTTCTAAAATAAGTATTATTAGTAGGTGTTTTTAGTTTTTAAAACTAATAATAATATTAAATATAGATATTTAATCTGTATTTTAATTCAAGTATTGATTTTTTTTCTATAAAGTTGTCAATTTGTATTGTAAAAAACTACTATTATGAAATTCAATCCAGCAGATAAAATTCAAGACTTACAATATTTTGGAGAAAGCGGGGGCGTTAATCCCTCAATCTCAGATTCATCAACCTATACCTTTCTAACGGCAAAAACAATGGCGGATACCTTTGAAGGAAATACTGATGGATGCTATTTGTATTCAAGGCATTCTACACCCAGTAATAATTATTTAGGGGAGGCTTTGGCTGCCATGGAAGGGACCGCAGCGGCAAATGTTGCAAGTTCTGGCATGGGAGCCATTACACCAACACTATTGCAATTGTGTGGTGCTGGAGATCACATTGTTTCAAGTAGGACTATTTACGGGGGAACCTATGCTTTCTTGAAAAATTTTACACCAAGAATGCATATTCAAACTAGTTTTGTAGACATTACAAAATTAGCATTGGTAGCGGCTGCAATTACAAAAAACACCAAAGTTTTGTATTGTGAATCTGTAAGCAATCCATTGTTAGAAGTTGCAGATATTGAAGGATTGGCTATTTTGGCAAAAAAATACAGATTAACACTCGTTGTAGACAATACCTTTTCACCATTATCAATTTCTCCTGCAAAATTGGGAGCAGATGTTGTCATTCATAGTTTGACAAAATTCATCAATGGAACTTCAGATACTATGGGAGGTGTTGTTTGTGGTTCAGCAGACTTCGTGAATTCTCTCAAAAGTGTTATCGACGGAGCGAGTATGCTATTAGGAGCTTCTATGGATAGTTTGCGTGCTGCTGCCATCTTAAAAAATATGAGAACCCTGCATCTTAGAATGAAACAACACAGTAAGAATGCATCTTATTTAGCTGAAAAATTTGAGAACTTAGGGATTAAAACAGTTTATCCAGGGTTGGAATCACACCCATCACATGAGGTTTTTAAATCGATGATGAATCAAGAATTTGGATTTGGAGGAATGCTAACCATTGATGCTGGTTCGCTGGAGAAAGCCAATGCGTTAATGGAACTCATGCAAGCAAAAAATGTAGGGTATTTGGCGGTAAGTTTAGGTTTTTACAAAACACTATTTAGCGCATCCGGAACTTCTACATCTTCAGAAATTCCAGAAGAAGAACAAAAAGAAATGGGACTTTCTGAGGGGTTGATTCGATTCTCTATTGGTTTGGACAATGATATTGAAAGAACGTATAGCATGATGAAAACCTGTATGGAGGAAGTAGGAGTCTTGTAGCTTTGTTCAATTAGCCTTAGAACTAAATAGTGCTAAACTTGAAGGTTTTAACAAGTGTCCGGCTTAGCTTATTGAGGTCATACTGAGCTTGTCGAATGTATGGATGAGTCTAACAAATGTCCGGCTGAGCCTGTCGAAGCCATTTTATAAGCCATTGCAACTTAGATTCCTCGAATTCGTTCCATAAAAACGGCCAAATCCTTTTTAGTAGGCGCTTTTCCTTGAAAAGGTAAAATATCCCATTCGTTATTTTTTTGGGAAATGGTAAAATTAAATACCGAGCTATTCACATCTTCAGGGTTCAACATGGGATAACGCAAGTCTACATATTTGTAGGAGCCAGTTTCTGCTCCTTTAGAAAGATTAAAATATCCATTGCTAAACCAAGTTAAGGTGTGTAAATTTTCATCACTCATATCAATTAGTGCATGGTTTTTGTCAACACTGATGATTTTTTCTGAGTATGATTTTTGATCCAATAAAGAGTAAAAAGTCAAATGGTATTGAGTTTTGGTTTCTGCGACTGCATACCAAAGTATATTATTAAAAATTGTGGGTTGTGCCGAAAATCGATTCATAGAAATTCCTGCCTTTTGAAAAGATTTTTTAAAGACAGTATCCATGTATAATTTATTTCCAACGGTAAACAATAGGTAAAAAGAACTGAGATAAATTCCCGTTTTTGTCCATTTTATTTTTTTTGGATTTTTTCTTTTGAAAAACAACGCAACAATGATACAAATTAAGAAAGGAAATGTGTACAAAGGATCGGCTACAGAAATGTTATTAAAAGCAACCCGATAATCAGAAAATGGGGCAAACAATTGCGTGCCATAAGGTGTAAAGCAGTCTAAAATTGGATGGGTAAAAATTGCCCAAAAGAATAGCCAAACCCAATCTTTTTGTGTGGTCGTTGCCTTTCTTTTTCCTGAATTGTTAGCTTTGAAGAGAATCCACCCAAAAAAGAAAGCACCTACCACAGCAAACAAAATCGAATGCATAAATCCGCGATGAAAAGCCATGGCTTGAATTTCATTATTGTATAAAAAACGACCAATAAAAACATCTAAATCTGGGATTGTACCCCCAATTGCTCCAAATAAGAGTGCTTTGTTTCCAATCTTTTTACCCAGTACCATTTGGCCACAAGCGGCACCTAAAACTATTTGCGTTAACGAATCCATAAGTGCAAATGTAAGGAACCAATTTCATTTGCATATAAGGGTGTAAAATCGTAACATTACAGTACAAAATTATTTTAGAATGCAAAAAGAAAAAAACCAGTCAGAAACCCTCACTGAAGACCAAAAAATCATGGATCATAAGAAATTGAATATATGGGAAGCGTTATTTCCTGTTTTTGCTTTAGTATCGATGTTGGCATACAATATCTATGTTTATGGAGATGATGCATTAAGCGGAAGTAATCAGTTTGTTTTGTTACTAGGTGCTGCTGTTGCAGCTTTAGTTGGTTTTAAAAATAAAGTATCTTTTTCTAAAATGATGCAAGAGGTTGCAGAAAATATAAAGTCCACTGCTGGAGCCTTACTTATTTTATTAATGGTTGGGGCATTGGCGGGTACATGGCTAATTAGTGGCGTTATACCTACAATGATTTACTATGGATTGCAAATATTAAACCCCACAATTTTTCTAGCAGCCTGTGTTGTAATTTGTGCAATAATTTCTATCGCAACAGGGAGTTCTTGGACAACCTCTGCTACTGTAGGTATTGCTTTAATTGGTATTGGAGAAACTCTTGGTATTTCTATGGGTATGACTGGTGGAGCTGTGTTGTCTGGTGCTTATTTTGGAGATAAAATGTCTCCACTTTCCGATACGACCAATTTAGCGCCCGCCATGGCAGGAACTGATTTGTTTACACATATTAAGTACATGTCCTACACGACCATACCAACGATAATTGTAACATTGTTAATATTTGTTATTATTGGCTTAAATCTAGATGTTACTGGAACTCCTCAAATAGAAGATAAGTTAGATGCTATTGGCTCGGCTTTTCATATTTCTCCTTGGTTATTTATTGTTCCAATTTTTGTTATTTTTTTAATCATAAAAAAAACACCACCATTAATTGCTCTTTTATTTGGAGCTTTATTGGGAGGTGTTGTTGCCGTAATTTCGCAACCAGAAATTATAAAAAATATTGTGGCAACTCACATGGTAAGTGTTGATGGAAACTTGATTCAATCAGATGTTTTAACTTCACTTTCCTATGACTTTAAGACGATGTATACTGGAGTTATGAATGCTTTAACAGTAGATACAGCAGTAGAAACATCTAGTAAAGAATTGAATGATTTATTTACATCTGGAGGAATGAAAGGAATGTTAGGGACTATTTGGTTAATCATATGTGCGATGGTTTTTGGAGGGATTATGGATGCCATTGGTGCTTTAGCTAGAATAACAGATGCGTTGTTGAAAATGGCAACAAGTGTTTTCGGATTATTTGCAAGTACTGTAGTAAGTTGTTTCGCATTAAACTTGACAGCTTCAGATCAATATTTAGCTCTGGTAATTCCAGGTAAAATGTTTAAAAAAGCCTATGAAGATAAAGGATTGGCCCCAGAGAACTTAAGTAGAACCTTGGAAGATTCGGGAACGGTAACTTCTGTTTTAATTCCTTGGAATACTTGTGGAGCGTATCATTCTAAAGTATTATTCGGTTATGCAGGAGCAACGGCATATATTCCTTACGCCTTTTTTAGTATACTAAGTCCAATTACCACCTTATTGTTTGCAGCATTTAGCATTAAAATAAGACAGTTGGTAAAGAAGTAAAAATGATTGTTACTGCACAACTTTTAGATGCAAAAAAGCTCACAGAAATTGCCTTACAATCAAAAGCACATTGGGGCTATTCTGCAGCACAAATTGAAAGCTGGAAAGAGGAGTTGACCATTACTCCAAAAATGTTTGAGGATCGAATAATTTATTAAATACCTTATTGATACTGAAATTACGGGTTTCTATATTTTAGAAAAGAGGCAACCTTGCACCGCTTTTTTAGCATTTTTATTTGTATCACCAAAGTTCATTCAACAAGGTTTTGGAAAGCAATTAATAGCCCATGCTATTGACTACAGTCGAAGAAATAAGTACGACTTATTAAAAGTGCTTTCCGACCCAAATGCAGTAGGGTTTTATAAGAAATACGGATGTAAAGTCATCAGTCAAAAACAAAGCTCGATTCCAGGGCGGTTTTTACCCGAGATGGAATTGTCACTTATTTAAAATAAAAAATTAGTTCTTTTTAGAAAGATTGAGGGCAACTGAAATCACCAACAACAACCAAGGACTTCCATGTAAAAGAACATCCAACCAGTCTTGTACTTGCATTGCATTTTGTCCATTAAAAGCATTTCCTCCCAAAAGCCACTGGATCTTTCCAATAATATGTGGCGGATTAAAAGGGGCAAGACCCAGAGTTACGCTTGCCAATAAAAATAGCTTCCAGTTATTTTTGATTTGCTGTTTCATATCGTTAGATAAACCAATTCCAAACCAGTCCAAAACGGATGGTGAAATCTCTGTAAGGATAATTGGGAGCAGAAAAGTAATTTCGATCTCCTATAGAAGATAAGGCATTGTCAATCTTAAAGAACAACCGCGTTCTTCTTACTTGTGCATTAAAGAAAAAATCGACGGTTGGAAAGCCAATTTCGGTATCATTTTGCAATGTAAATTCTCCCAATAATGGATTGTAGGCGTTGGCTTTGTATTGTGTAAAGTATTTAAAAGTAGTACCAATTTGTACCTGCATTGCATTTTTAAACCAATAATCGGAGTAATAAAATGTGTTTCTTGTAACAAATTCTGGAACTCTAAACACCGAACTTCCTGCGCTTACTTTTTGATACATGATGGTGTTGTTTAGCGCAAATTTCCGATAGGTGAATTCTTTGGAAACTTTGGCTTTTAAATAGGTCACGTTTTCTTCAAATTGTTGTGGAGCATTGTTCTCATCAAAGTAGGTATAGTTGTCTATATTGGTAACATGTATAGCACCATTCACCCATTTCGATTCGATCTGAAAACCTAAATCGCGTGTTCTTACATTGCTAAAATTACGTTCCCAATTATAGGTATCATAAACACTTTGATGTAATAGATAGTTGAAATTTGGTAGTTTAGAACTAAGCAATAAATTTGCTCTTATAGCAAATACACTGTCTTTTTTATAGAGGGCTTCTCCCTTTAAATAACTTCCAGATAAAAGAGAACTTCCCGGTGTAAGGGAGGCATCTGCATTCAACTGAAAATTTTTAATTTTCGCTTTCCAATTGGCACCAAAAGAAACGGCACTTCCAGATAGTCCCTTATTAGAAATGTTGCTATTGGTGTTCAGTATAGTGTCGTATTTATAATAAAAGTTGGTGATGTCCGTTTTTATTTTAAACGTTCCTAAAACATATTTAGAATTAAATTCTAAAAAAAGCTGGTTATTTGTCAAATTGCTCTTGACGCCTTCATCGCTTGCATCCGTTGCATTTATTTCACCAAAAACAGCAGTTGTTCGATCTCCTTGTATAAAGTCGTAGGTCTTTGTTTCACTATTTAAAATATGCCCAACTTTTAAATTACTAAAGTCTTTGTTAGCAGTAGAATCTTTTTTAGAAAACAATTTAAAATCATGTTCAAGGTAAAAACGCGTTCCTTCCAATAGGCTTTCAGAATTATTCAAACGAACATCTAGTCTTCCTCTGTCACTAAAATTTATATCATTTTCAATGAAAGAATTAAGTGCCGCTTCTGTTAACCCTCCGCTTTCTTGATTTAAAATATCTTGAGAAGCAATATGTCCTCTTAATGCATATCGGGTGTCTTTTGTACTATAATGAAACGAAGTTCTAAAACTTCCACTACTCGTCAATGCTTGTCTGTAAGCACCTAATGAGCGAATGCCCTCATAGGTGAGAGATACGTTGAATCTTTTTGAGAAATTTAAAGAAAAAAGAGATTCTAAAACTTGTCCTTGTTGCAAACCTGTTCTGTACATTATTTCTGAAGTTGGTGTAGGTACTTCATAATACTTGACATCTTCTACATTTAGATAGTTAAATTGTTTTCCTCTAAAACCAATATCGGGAAAATTAGAAATTCCGTCAAATTGGTAGCCCAAATTGTTGAAGGTTTGCCCTTGATTGTGAAATCCTAAAAGTTCAAAATTATCTTTTCTTAAAAAGTTGAATTTGTATTCTTTCTGGATGGTTAAGGTGGTGTCAATATAAGTCGTGTCTTTTTTAAAAGAGAATACTTTATAGTCGGTATATTTCGTTTTTGCAGAGAGTGTCACCTTTACACTTCCCGAGTTATTTAAAGAATCGATAGTGCCATCGCTATTAAAAGAATATTTATCTTTTTTGACTCTTGTCCCCATCCCTAATTTTTTTTGTGAAAAACTATGAATGCAAGAAAGCAAAAATAAAAATAAAAGGAATTTAGCGGGTTTCATCATAATGTTCATCTGCAGCAGCAAATGTAAAATAATAAAATGATAATGCATCCCTATACTTTCATTACAAATTGTTAATTTTCAGAAGCACTTCTTCTTTTTTGACTTTTAAAACCCCTTTTTGCGTCTTCTAATTTATGTGGAACGAGATGGGAGAAGGAGCATTTAGAAGAAAAATATTTCTTTTCTTTGTAGTATGCTAAAACAAAGTTATAGTGGTTTTTCTCTAGAAGCTGGTACAGACGAGGCGGGGAGAGGTTGTTTGTCTGGTCCTGTAGTTGCTGCTGCTGTGATTTTGCCTAAAGATTTTTCCCATCCATTTTTAACAGATTCAAAACAGCTATCAGAAAAAAAAAGAGACCAATTAAAACCCATTATAGAAGCAAATGCCTTGGCTTTTGGCGTTTCTTTTGTTTGGCAAGACGAGATTGATAATATGAATATTTTACAAGCCTCGATTACTGCAATGCACCGTTCAATAGATGCGCTTAAAACGCGCCCTGAGTTTATTATTGTTGATGGAAATAAGTTTAGAAACTACCACAAAATCCCGCATGAAACCATAGTCAAAGGAGATGCTAAGTATTTAAGTATTGCAGCCGCCTCAGTGCTTGCAAAGACCTACAGAGATGCATATATGCAGGGTATTCATGCAGAATTTCCAATGTATAATTGGGCAAAGAACAAAGGATATCCCACCAAAGAACACAGAGCTGCCATTAGAGAATTTGGTGTAACCGAATATCACAGAAAGTCATTTCGATTACTCCCTGAACAATTAAAATTAGATGTGTAGTCCTTTTATGATTTTATTCAGAATAGCATTCTCAAATACGGAAGAAAGATATTTTTTAGATTCTGCATTGATATCGAAAGCAAACCCAAACTTTTCTCTATTTTTACGTCCTCAATTTTTTACAAATGATTAAAAAAACACGTGCAGAAATTACCAAATGCATCCTTCATAAAGTTGCCAATAAATTCAACAGTGGACACAATGTTTTCTCAGAAGATTTAATTCGATTTGACCAAAAGGGTTACGACCTAATGAAAAGTTTCTTATTGAAACCCTATGGCAGTTTATCACAAAGCTATCGCTTTTCACATCACGCAGATGTTCGCTTAAATGAATTGAATAATTATGCTTCTGAAGTTTTTAAGGATGAAAGTTCTTTTGTAGAATATTCAAAAAATATTGTAAATCATTTGTACGAACAATCAAATTCAGCTCAAATAAAAACAGGAGATGTATTGATTGTATTTATCGAAGGAATCGAATACAAAGATGTGTTGACAGAAGCCATTGGAATTTTTAAAATTGAGAATAAAGTCGATTTCTTTCAAACCTATCTCGATGATAATAAAAGTTTTGATGTCGTCGTTCAAAGTGGAATTTCAACAAAAAAAATTGACAAAGGCTGTTTGATTTTAAATACCTCCGATACTGAAGGAACCATTGTATTGTCAGTAGATAATAATAACTATGACGCGCAATATTGGATCAAAAATTTCTTGAGCGTAAAACTTGCCGATGATCACAACTCACATACCCAGAATTATTTAGAGCTGTGTAGAGAGTTTTCCGAAGAAGTAATCAAACCAGAGATGGGAATGAAAGAACAGGGAAATTTTTTAGCAAGTACGGTTGATTATTTTAAAGAAAATGAAGTGGTAGATTATGCTACTTTTAAAGATGAGATTTTTGAAGAAGACAAACACAAAGAATTGTTTGAGGACTATAAAAAACATTATGAAACTTTAAACGATGTCTTAATTCGTAATAATTTTGATGTTTCTGGAGTTGTATTAAAAAAAGAGAAAGCCAAACTTAAAACCGAAATTAAGTTAGATACAAATATTAGAATCAAGTTAGATGTAGATGCACCTGAAGCGGCTTCAGAATACTTGGAAAGGGGATATGATGAAGATAAAAAAATGAACTATTACAAAGTGTATTTCAACGATGAGAAGTAATTCATTCATGACGATAGCTCAATTTTAAATTGGGCATTTTAAAAGTCTAAGAATTCATCCACATCAAAAAGGTTTTTGAAGTGTTTTAAGATTTTATTTTTCACAGCCCCTTCATCAATTTTTGTACCCAACTCAGCCTCCATAGAAGTCACCGCTTTGCCTTTAATTCCACAAGGAATGATATTGTCAAAATAGCCTAGATTTACATTTACGTTTAAGGCAAAACCATGCATGGTTACCCATCTAGAAGAACGGATTCCGAGTGCACATATTTTACGCGCAAATGGCGTTCCTACACCCAGCCAAACGCCTGTTTCACCCTCACTACGAACACCTTTTAATCCGTATTCAGCAATCGTTAAAATAATGGCTTCTTCCAAAAGACGGAGGTATTTGTGAATGTCTGTGAAAAAATTTTCCAAATCTAAAATAGGATAACCTACAATTTGACCAGGTCCGTGGTAGGTAATGTCACCTCCACGATTGATCTTATAAAAAGTAGCTCCTTTTTCTTTTAGTTGTTGCTCGTTCAGCAATAAATTATTGAAATCACCACTTTTACCTAAGGTATACACATGCGGATGTTCTACAAATAAAAAGTAATTGGGTGTCAGTTTATTGAGGTCATTTCGGCGATTCTCAATTTTAAGACCTACAATTTCTTGAAGTAACTCGGATTGGTATTCCCAGGTTTCATTATAGTCTTTAGACTTTAAATCTTTGACAGTTACTTTTTTATTCATAAACATAAAGCAAAGATATATATTTGTTTGTATTTCTGACTTTTTTTCAACGCCTTTCTAAGTCCTTTTTTTTCTTTTGAGATGGGTTTACAGAGCTACAAGATGCTTTTAAAAAGAGAGATCACGAGAGAAAAAGTAGCTGTCATTTTGTACATGTATTTTTTCCTAATAAATTGCTGATTGCTATTTTTAATTTAAGTTTACTATCACTAAGAATCGAAATGCAAACAGGAGATCTATAAAGCAACATTCGGTTTAAGTTGGTTTTGATATTTTATGGTGTTTACTGTTAGTATAGATTTTGTAAATACAAATATTTGTTTATATTTGAAATGCTATTATTCAAATTGAATTGAATAGCTTTTTTAATCAATATACACCCCCCCCATTTAAATGAAAAAAATTATATTAATTTTTTTGCTAAGCATCACAGTTTCAATTAGTTTTTCACAATCAAAAATTTGGAAAACTACTACTGAAAAAGGAGAGTTTCAAGGACATTCAATTGAGAAATTAGATACCAATAATTCAACAGTGCTCGCATTAGATTTTGAAGCATTTCAAGCACAATTGCAAGGTGCTCCTTTACGTGGTGATGCAGCTAGGTTTTCAAATACACAAATTAGTCTTCCCAATGATAAGGGAATGTTGCAGGTATTTAATATCATAGAAGCACCTGTTTTTTCAGCGAGTTTGTCGGCGAAATATCCAGCAATAAAATCCTATATAGGGTATGGCACAGACAATTCAGGAGCCGTTGTAAGAATGAGTATCTCACCAAAAGGAGTGCAAACCATGATTTCTTACCGAGATCAACCGACTGTATTTATGCAGCCCTTAAAAGATGATATTAAAAACTATATTGTTTACAACAGACGCTCTAAAACAAACCTACCAAAAGAAGATTTTATTTGTACAACTGCAGATGAATTGGTAAAAGATATCGGTTTAAATAGAGTAACACAAAGAGATGCCGACGATCAAATACTTCGTAAGTTTCGTTTAGCAATGTCCGTAAATGGAGAATATACTTCCTATCATGGAGGAACTGTTGCCGGTGCTTTGGCAGCAATTAATGCAACAATGACGCGTGTAAATGCTGTTTTTGAAACGGATATGTCAGTTACTTTTGAAGTACAAGATTTCCCAGAATTAATTTATACAGATGCAAGTACAGACCCCTATTCAGGTTCTTTAAGTGCTTGGAATGTTGAATTGCAAAATACACTAACCTCCACTATTGGAAATGCGGCCTATGATATCGGTCACATGTTTGGCGCTTCAGGAGGCGGAGGAAACGCAGGTTGTATTGGATGTGTCTGTGTTGACGATTCGGCATCTACCTCAGATAGAAACAAAGGAGCAGGAATTACCTCACCTGCAGATGCTATTCCAGAAGGAGACAATTTTGATATCGATTATGTAGCCCATGAAATTGGACATCAAATGGGAGCCAACCACACCTTTTCTCACAGTACTGAAGGAGCAGGCGTAAATGCAGAACCAGGATCAGGATCAACCATTATGGGCTATGCTGGAATTACAGGATCAAATAACGTAGTACAACATAGTGATGCGTATTTTCATTACCACAGTATCCGACAAATTACAGACAATGTAACCAACACCAGAACCTGTTGGCAAGCAAATGCCCCTGTTACATTAAGCAACAACCCACCCAGTGCAAACGCAGGAAGTGATTATACGATTCCTCAAGGAACCGCTTACGTATTGCGAGGGACTGCTACCGATGCTGACGAAGACGATGATTTGATGTATTGTTGGGAAGGAACTGACAGTGGTCAAGTAACAAGTGCACAGTTTGGACCTACCAGAACCATTGGTTCTATGGCCAGATCATTAGCACCAACCACTTCACCAAATCGATACATTCCAAAATTAAGTAGGGTTGTTACAGGAGATCTAACACAAACAAACCCGACAATTAATTCCCCTTGGGAAACCGTAGCAACGGTAAGTAGAGATTTAAATTGGGCACTGACTGTAAGAGACAGAGCGCCTTCTGCAACGGGATTGAATGGGCAATCTAGTTTTGATTTAATGAAAATTACAGTTGATGATACTTCAGGTCCTTTTGCAATAACCTCACAAACAACAGTAGAAGAATGGGATGCAGGTTCCACAAAAACAATTACATGGGATGTTGCCGGAACCGCTTCAGGAGCTGTGAATACTCCTAAAGTAAATATACTATTATCTACGGATGGTGGACTTACCTTTCCATTTACATTAGGAAGTGATGTTGACAATAACGGTACCTACACATTTACAGTGCCTGTTACTGGAGAAGGAGATACTACAGAAGCAAGAATTATTGTAGAAGGAAAAGACAATATATTCTATGCAATGAATGCTGCAAATTTCACTATCAAAGAATCAGAATTTGCTATTGCAGTTTCAAACCCTGCATTGGATGTTTGTGCTCCAGATGACGCAGTGTATAACTTTACCTACAATACATTTTTAGGATTTACGGGTACAACTACTTTTTCGGCAGCTGGTTTGCCATCAGGAGCAACCGCAACCTTTAGTCCAGCAACTGCAACTGCAGACGGTACAGCAGTAACGGCGACCGTTTCAGGTGTTGGAAGTGTTTCTGTAGGACAATATAGTTTTAAGATTACAGGTACCTCAGGCGCAATTACCAAAGAATCAGATGTTACTTTAGGAGTCTATAGTGGGGCACCAGAGGCCATCGTATTAACAGCGCCGTCCGATGGAAATACAGGAGTTTCTCTAACGCCTACTTTAACTTGGGAGGCCGACGCAAACGCAGCTTCTTATGACGTAGAAATCGCTATAGACACTGATTTTACGACAATTGTTGCCAGTGAAAATGTGACAACAAATTCCTACAACTTATCAGGATTAGATCAAACAATTACATATTTTTGGCGTGTAAAAGGAAAAAGTATTTGTGGTGATGGAGTATTCTCACCAACATTTAGCTTTACAACCATCAGTTGTACCGTATGTGAATCTGTAGGAAACATGACCTATCAAACAAGTACCACTTTGGTGCAATTTAACACCATAGATAACCCTTCAGCAAAACCAAGTGGGTATAGCGATTATACAGCAATTGCAACGACGGTTAAAAGAGGGGATACGCACAATCTAACAGTCAATGTAAATACCGATGGTGATTACACGGTGCAGACTGTTGTTTGGATCGATTGGAATCAAGATTGTGATTTTCTAGACACGGGTGAGAACTTCGATTTAGGAGATGCATTAAACACTGCAGACGGAGCGACTACCTTAAGTCCTTTATTGATAACAATCCCTGAAGGAGCCTCACTAGGAAGTACCACAATGCGGGTTTCAACAAAATACAGTACAGATCCAGCCTCTTGTACAGATGCGACCTTTGACGGAGAAGTAGAAGACTATACCGTTACCGTTGAAGAAGCAACGGCAACGATTGAAGACTTTGCCTTTTCAGGATTTAACTTGTATCCAAATCCATCGAAAGGAGCTTTTAACTTGAACTTTGATGTCGTCAATACAGAAAAAGTAACGGTTCAGTTGTTTGACATCCGTGGAAGATTGATTGGAGAAAAGAATTTCCTAAATACCAATACACGTTTTTCTGAAAGCATCTCTTTTCAGAAAGCTACAGCCGGATTGTATCTAGTGAAAATTACAAATGGAAATAAACAAACTACAAGAAAATTAGTCATTGAATAACCTTCTTTTTTATAAATCTTAAAACCGATTGAATTTTTCAATCGGTTTTTTTTGCTTTAAGTTTAATCAAAAAACGCTTTATTTAATTATTACATAGAAACAAAAGACATTCTTCTATCACTTATTCCATTATTTTACCACTTATTCTTTTATGCTACCACTTGTTTATTGGGGTTAGGATTTTAGATTAAAATTGATGTTCTTTAAGTTTAATTTAATATAAATACTTAACATTTTGAGAGAAATAAGATCATTTTTCACTCCTATTTTAGTTCTATCATTTTTAATGAATGTGAATTCACAAACAAAAACATGGGTATTAGTTACGAAGGAAACAAAAGAGATTGCTAAAAATGAATTGACTTTTAGAAAACACTTTCCTTCAAAATCAGAAATATATTCCCTTAAATACAGCGATTTTGAAAAAAGAATTGTCGATAAATCTAAAAAAGGGAACAAGACCATACAGTTGCCAACAAAGAATGGTTTACAGTATTTTATAATAAGAGAATCCGCTGTATTAGCAAAAGAATTATCACTTAAATACCCAATGATAAAATCTTATATAGGTCAGGCAATAAACGATCCAACTTTAACCGCAAGGTTTAGTCTCGGAACCGATGGTTTACATGCAGTTATTTATACTGCAGGTGGTACAACTTTTTATATAGATCCATATACAAAAGATACTAACAATTACATTGCTTATAATCGAGAAGCCTAAAGTAAAAGTCAATCTGATTTTGAGTGTTTGGTCGATAGGGAAGTAAGGTCAACTCTTCCAGAAATTAATTCTCGGGAGAGAAATGCCGATGATGGAAGATTAAGAACCTATCGTCTAGCAATAGCGTGTTCGGGAGAATATGCTCAATTTCATTTAACAAATCAAGGAATTTCATCAGCAGCGTCGGATGTTGTAAAAAAAGCGGCAGTTTTATCAGCTATGAATACTTCAATGATACGGATTAACGGTGTTTATGAACGAGATTTGGGTGTAACCATGGAAATCGTAGCCGATAATGATAAAATTATCTTTTTAGATGCAGCTACAGATGGCATAACAGATGGAGATGCTAGTTCAATGATTAATGAAGTTCAAACAATTTGCGATCAAGAAATAGGAATTTAACAGATATAGTAGAAAACAGAACAATTACGATGTCTGAAATTACGTTAACCTTAGAAAAAGCTTTGGCATATTATTGGAAAGTGACAACTACAAATGCAACTAATAATAAAAAAACAAGTTCAGAAACTTTTTCTTTCTACACACAGAGAGAAGGAATTGTAAACTATGCTCCTTTTATTTCGGAGTTAGTTAGTCCATCAGAAAACAGTTTGGTAGACCAAGGTTCTATTAATTTGTCTTGGATTGGCTCTGATGCAGATCCAGACGATACTCTAATATATGAGCTTTCTTTTAGCGAAATTTTTCCACCAGCAGTAATAGAAGAGTCGTTATCAGAAGAAACCTATACTGTTTTGGTAGAGTCAGCAAAAACATATTATTGGAAAGTAAATACTATTGACCAAGATGGAGCTAAATCGATTGGGCAAGTTTGGAGTTTTACTGTAAACTAGTAAATTTAGAACTGAATTGGGTAATAGATTTATAGATACTTTTTTGTGAACTAAACTTTAAAGAATTTTGGTATCAGTAGAATTCAAACTATGTTTGTAAAATGTCTATTCAAGTTACTTCCGTTTTTAAAACGTACAAAACACAAAAAGCTTTAAATAAAGTCTCTTTTTCTGCAGATAAAGGACAAGTTATTGGTTTTTTAGGTCCTAACGGAGCCGGGAAATCAACCCTAATGAAAATCTTAACAGGGTATATAAAACCAGACTCAGGGACTGTTTTTATAGATGGAATTGACGTGCTAAAAAACCCAATAGCAGCACAAAAGACTATCGGATATTTACCCGAACACAATCCGTTATATTCAGACATGTATGTGCGAGAGTATCTTCAATTTCAAGCCTCCGTATATCAGATTTCTAAAGCTTCGGATTTGACGCTAAAAGAACAGATTGAAAAATGCATCACAAAAGTAGGTTTGACTTTAGAAGCCGATAAGAAAATAAATCAATTATCAAAAGGATATCAGCAAAGGGTAGGATTGGCTGCTGCAATATTGCACAATCCGAAGGTATTAATTTTAGACGAGCCAACAACCGGTCTAGATCCCAATCAACTCCTCGAAATTAGAGCATTGATTAAAACATTGGGTAAAGAGAAGACCGTATTATTTTCTACACACATTATGCAAGAAGTAGAAGCCGTTTGCGACCGTGTAATTATCATTAAAAAAGGAACTGTTTTAATTGATAAAACACTGGCTGAACTCCAAAATAATCACCAACAAATTATAAAAGTTATTTTTAATGATAAAGTAAATGCATCCCAATTACAGCAATTAGAACTCCTTATTTCCTCAAGAGATTTGGGCAAAAATACATGGAAACTTACTTTTGAGAACAAAGAAGATATGCGACCAAAATTATTTGACTTTGCACAAGAAAAGAACCTTATAATTTTAGAGTTAAGTTCAGAAAATAAAACATTAGAAAGCTTATTTACAGAACTAACATCTCATTAAGGCAGGCTTTTTAAATATTGATAGGCCTCCAATAATGTAGGAAAAACCATTTTACTACCTGCTTTTTTTAATTCTTGTTCTGAAAACTGCGTTAAAATTCCAATCGGTACCATGCCTGCTAATTTTGCAGCAGTGGTTCCTGTTAAACTGTCCTCAAAAACCCAAAGGTCTTTAAAATCAATTTTCGAGAAACCCAGCGCTTTTGCCAGTCTAATATAGGCTTCTGGATCAGGTTTTGGTTTTTCATAATCTTCCACGCCAAAAACGGTTAGAAAATTTAAGTCTAAATGATGTATGCTGTTTTTTAAAAACTGTCGGGTTGCATTACTCGCAATGCCGAAGTTGATTTTTTTTTTTGTTAAAAAAGAAGTGCATTCATGAACGCCAGGCAAAATTTCAGGAGTGATAAAATGGACATCTAAGTGCTTGTCTTTTAGAAAAAATAAAGCCTCAGTTTGATCTTCTTTATCAAGAATACTACAAAAATAGTTTGCAATAATCATCGGAGATTTTCCAGTATACATTTTTGGAAATGCAACAATTTCTTCGCCAAATAATTCTTTAAATGCAGAAGCCCACGCCGAATAATGGCTAATATAACTATCAACAACAACGCCGTCAAAATCAAATAATACTCCTTTTGGAAACATATTAATGAGTTAGTTTTCGTTAAATAATTTACTTAAATAAGGATTCAGAAATTTATTAGTAGGATCCATGCTCTGTCTTAATTTTTTAAAATCGTCCCATTTCGAGTAGATGTTACGAAGTACTGCATCTTTTGCTGTAAAACGTTTTCCCCAATGGGGTTTTCCTCCGTATTTTAAGAAAATGGTTTCTATGGTTTTAAAAGCTTCATAGGTATCTGCAGTTGCTGCATTTCTAGAAACACAACCCATGGTAACAGTATCTTTTTGATAGGCATAGCTTAACCAAGAGTTGTCTTTGTAGAGAAAACGAATATCCATAGGAATATGTATAAATGATTTATTATTCCAGTTATTAATTTCTTTTTTCAATTCATCAAAAACAAGTGGAAATCTATCCAAACCAATAGTCCATTCTGCTAATTCCAAAGTGGCACCTCTCGATTTTGCTACGGTTGCTTGGTATAGAGATCCTTTGTATTCTTTATTGGAACTGAAAAAACCTTTGTATAAGAGTCGATTTGCAATCGCAGTAATCCATGGGAAAACATGCGAGTATTTATAGAGTATTTTCGAAGCTTTTCTTCAGTGTTTTAAATATTTCGGACCTAAGTTTTCAGATATTTTAGTCTCTGGAGCTATTTTATCTCCAGTAATTACATAGCCTTTATCGGTGTGAGGTAGCCATAAAATCCTAAGAAAATCATGTTTTTGCAAACGTTCTTTGATTTTTGGCAACCATTCAGAATCGTTTTCGGGACCCTCTTTTACATGGAGTGTATAAATAGGTTAACAGGTAAAGGTAACCGTAGACATTAACCCCAGTACACCGAGTGAAACACGAACTGCTTGCATTAATGCATCACTTTTATGAACATTTTTCAAGGAGCCATCTGCCAAAACCAAAGTACAACTTGTCATGTATTCACAAAGTAAATGACCACTTGTTCCATGCGTTCCTGTAGCTAAGGCACCACCAATTGTAATTGTATTGATGTCTGGTAAGCAAGGAATACACCAACCTTTTGCTTCAATTATTTCTAATAAATCTCCTAAAATCATCCCCGATTGGACCGTAATGCTTCGTTCGGTTTCATCACAGGAAACAATTTTATGATAAGGTGTAATGTCAATTAACCTGTCTATTCCTGCAGCAATATCTGCCGAGGATTGCTTGGTTCCGAAAAATCGAATTTTATCTGTTTTTGCAACAACTTCTTGCAATTCTTTTTCGGTCGTAATTTTGTAAAGGGATTTGTATTTATAGGTAAGGTTTTCATTCCAACTGGTCCAAACACCATTATTTTCTTGGGTCATTTATTTTTTAATTGGCTGCGAAAATAAGGGATAATACAATCATAGCAAGTGTTTTTTTTAAAAATGATTATTAAAGATCAATTTAATTTAAAATTAATTTGCTGCGTTTTTAGCGTTGCTAAAAATTCATTCGAGATTTTAATTTTTGTATTTCTGCTTGGAAGGCTTACTTCAATTTTTTCTTTAGCATCCCAAATAGTAAAATGCAATGATTGTTTTCCTGGATTGTTTTTAAGAATGGTCTCTAAGTTTAAAATGGTGTTTTCTTTAATTTCTTCTAGGGGAATTTTAATCGTAATTTTTTTACAAAGCGCATCCATAATATCATGCAGCAACTTCATTTCTGTAAATTTCAATCTTGGTTCCCCTTTTACGCCCTCTTTATTGGTCCATCCTGGTTGAATGGTAGCGCGCACAAATAAGAAGGAGTTGGGCACTAAAAAATGTTTCATTTTCAAGTACTCTTCCCCAAAAATCCTGAATTCATGACTATCACCATAATCTTCAATCGTAAACATTGCCCATCCCTTTCCTGCCTTCGAAACGCGGTGTTGCACATCTGAAATAATACCAGCGAATGATAAATTCATGTTGAGGTACTTTGACAAATCGTCTTTAAAATGTTTTAAAGTAGCATTGCAAAAAATCATTTCATTTTTAAAATCATCCAAAGGGTGTGCAGAAATATAGATGCCAATTACTTCTTTTTCTTGAGAGAGCAATTCCATGGTACCCCAAGTTTCACATTCAGGAATGTCGGGTTCTGGAAACTGCACCGTAGAGGCTTCTCCAAACATAGATACTTGTGCAGAATTTTTATTTTCTTGGTATTTACTACCAAATTTCATGGCACGTTCTAAAAAGGTAATTCCTTTTTCATCGGTACTAAAATATTGTGCTCTGTGGGTGTCTGTAAAAGAATCAAAAGCACCCGCTTTTACAAGGCTATCAAATGATTTTTTATTTGCTGCACGCAAATCGACACGTTTTGCGAGATCAAAAATTGAATTGAAATTTCCATTTTCTTTCCGTTCTTTAATAATGGCTCTAACGGCTCCAGCACCAACCCCTTTTACGGCTGCCATGCCAAAACGAACAGCCCCTTCGTCGTTTACAGAAAACTTTAAATAAGATTCATTTAAATCTGGTCCTAAAACAGCCAAGCCCATGCGTTTGCATTCTTCCATAAAGAAGGAAACCGATTTGATATCATTCATATTGTTCGACAATACAGAAGCCATGTATTCGGCAGGATAATGCGCTTTTAAATAAGCTGTTTGATAGGCAATCCAAGCATAACAGGTAGAGTGTGATTTGTTAAAGGCATAACTGGCGAATGCTTCCCAATCTTTCCATATTTTTTCTAGTTTTTCTGCATCATGTCCATTCGCTGCAGCTTGTGCTACAAATTTTGGTTTCATTTTATCTAAAACGGCAATCTGTTTTTTTCCCATCGCTTTCCGTAAAACATCGGCCTCCCCTTTTGTAAAGTTGGCTAGTTTTTGGGAAAGTAACATTACTTGCTCTTGGTAGACTGTAATTCCATAGGTTTCTGCCAAATATTCTTCCATAGCTGGCAAATCATACTCAATGTCTTCCGTTCCGTGTTTTCGATTAATAAAAGAAGGAATGTACTCCATGGGCCCAGGTCTGTATAGGGCATTCATGGCAATTAAATCAGCAAAAACAGTCGGTTTTAAAGATCGCATGTGTTTTTGCATTCCTGGAGATTCATACTGAAAAATACCCACGGTTTCTCCCTTTTGAAACAATTCGTAAGTTTTTGTATCATCCAAAGGAAAATTTTCTGGATCCAAATCGACATTGTGTTTCGCTTTTACAATTTTGACGGTATCTTTGATTAATGTCAATGTTTTCAATCCTAAAAAATCCATTTTCAACAAACCAGCAGATTCTACTACAGAGTTGTCAAATTGGGTCACATACATGTCCGAATCTTTGGCCAATGCGACGGGAACATAATTGGTAATGTCTCCAGGTGTGATAATAACACCACAGGCATGAATTCCTGTATTTCTTACAGAACCCTCTAGAATAGTAGCTTTGTTAACGGTTTCTGCGGCTAAATCACTACCATAAGAAATGGACTTCAATTCTTCTACCAATTGTTTTTCTTCCGATCTTAAGCCAGCAACTTTCCCTTTGCTTTTTGCATCTTCACCAAAAATGTTCTTTAGCTTAATGAGCGGAATTAGTTTTGCAATACGATCGGCTTCAAAAAGGGGTAAATCTAACACTCTTGCGGTATCTCTAATGGAAGACTTTGCAGCCATGGTTCCGTAAGTAATGATTTGTGCTACTTGATTGGAACCGTATTTCTCAATCACATAATCCATTACTCTTCCACGTCCTTCATCATCAAAATCAATATCAATATCGGGCATCGAAATACGTTCTGGATTTAAGAAGCGCTCAAAAAGAAGGTCGTATTTAATAGGGTCTATATTGGTAATCCACAAGCAGTATGCAACTACTGAACCTGCGGCAGAACCCCGACCTGGACCTACGGCAACGTCCATGTTTCTGGCTTCGCGAATAAAATCTTCTACAATTAAGAAATAACCAGGATATCCTGTTTTTTCAATCACAGAAAGCTCAAAATCCAAACGCTCTTTAATAGCTGCTGTAATTTCGCCATACCGTTTTTTAGCACCGACGAATGTAAGGTGTTTTAGAAAATTGTTTTCTCCTCTTTTCCCTTCATCTTCTTCATCTTTGGGGTCTTTGAATTCATCTGGAATGTCAAATGCGGGTAATAAAACATCACGGGCGAGGGTGAAAATTTCGATTTTACCGACAACTTCTTGAATGTTAATGATGGCTTCTGGCAAGTCTGCAAAGAGGGTTTTCATCTCTTGGCTAGACTTAAAATAGTATTCGTCGTTTGGCAATCCATAACGATAGCCACGTCCTTTTCCAATAGGGGTTGCTTGCTTTTCACCATCTTTTACACACAATAAAATATCGTGTGCATTGGAATCTTCTTGTGTTAAGTAGAAGGTGTTGTTGGTAGCAACTACTTTTATATGATGGTTTTTAGAGAATTTTAATAAAGTTTCATTTACAATTTTTTCATCTTGTTGATGGTGACGCATCAATTCAATATAAAAATCGTCTTTAAACTCAGACTTCCACCATAGCAGTGCTTCTTCGGCTTGTTTTTCTCCAAGGTTTAGAATTTTACTAGGCACTTCACCATTGAGGTTCCCCGTTAAAACAATAATGTCTTCTTTGTATTTTTGAATGATTTCTCTATCGATTCTTGGAACATAGTAAAACCCATCTACAAATGCAATGGATGACATTTTTGCTAAGTTGTGATAGCCTCTTTTATTTTTTGCCAATAAAACAATTTGGTACCCGTTGTCCTTTACCGATTTATTTCTGTGATCTCCACAAACATTAAATTCACATCCAATAATTGGTTTCATTGGAGTTGTTGCTGTTTTGTTGTGCTTTAATATAGCACTTACAAAATGAAAAGAACCCATCATGTTTGCCGTATCTGTAATGGCAACTGCAGGCATGTTGTCCTTTGCGGCAGCTTTTATAATATTTCCAATTTGCATGGTCGATTGTAAAACGGAAAACTGTGTATGATTGTGCAAGTGCGAGAATTGCACATTTTCCATTTCCGCCAGCCCGTCGGAAGTCGATTTAGTTGCTTGGGTGTCTTTTAATTTTTCAAGACGTTTTCTTATTTTTTCACTTTCTCTCTTTAGGTTGATGTGTTTTAATCCAAGTACCTGAATTGGATTCGGATTGGTTTCTGAGAAGCTTTTAATGTAGTCTGGACTTACTTCTAATTGTTCTTTTGTGAATTTTCTTAAACGGATTAACTCCAAAAAACAACGCGTAGTTGCTTCTACGTCGGCAGTTGCATTGTGTGCGTCACCAAAACCAGTGCCGAATAAATGTGTGTGTAGTTCTGTTAAGGTGGGTAATTTAAATTTTCCACCACGCCCTCCAGGGATCTGGCACAGCAATGCCGTTTTTTCGGTACAAGTATCTAAAACAGGGAGGGAGGTTAGTTTATTCTCAACACCCAGTCTGTGAAATTCACAACCCATAATATTCAAATCAAAATTTACATTTTGACCCACAATAAAGGTGGTTTTTTCCAAGGCTTCATTAAATAAAACCAGTCCTTCTGCTAAAGAAATTCCTTGTTCTGTTGCCAACTCCGTTGAAATTCCATGAATTCTCTCTGCATCGTAGGGAATGTTGTATCCTTCTGGTTTTATTAGGAAATCATTGTGTTCTATGACATTTCCCATTCCATCATGCAATTGCCATGCAATTTGCACACATCGAGGCCAGTTGTCTGTGTTGGTAATTGGGGCATTCCAACTCTTAGGTAAACCTGTAGTTTCTGTATCAAAAATTAAGTACATGAAAAAAGATGTTTGTTGATGATTTTATATGCTTAAAACGGATTGTAAATTTACATTTTTTCATAAGATTTTTAATCGGAAGTTATTAACTATTCATAGTTGTTATCACCAATTGTAATAGCAAGAGGCGCTTTTAATGTAAGCCAAAGCAGGTTTTTGTTTGTGTACCTATTCTTTTTGAAAATATGTTGCGCGTGAAGGTTGATTTAAAGCGATTAAAAAATATTGAAAATTCAGTCTTTTAGTTTCAAAAGGTTTTTGTACTTTTGCGCCCACTTACTACGAGATGGTAAGATTTTTAATAATCGAGGTCGAGAACCTTCACAAATTAATAAATTATGTCAGTAAAAATTAGATTACAGAGACACGGTAAAAAAGGAAAACCATTCTATTGGATTGTTGCCGCAGATGCACGTGCTAAAAGAGATGGTAAATACTTAGAGAAATTAGGTACCTACAATCCAAATGTAAACCCAGCAGAAATCAACTTAAACATTGATCTTGCTGTAGCATGGTTACAAAATGGCGCACAACCAACAGATACTGCAAAAAACATTTTATCTTACAAAGGTGCGATGTTAAAAAATCATTTAGTTGGTGGTATTCGTAAAGGTGCTTTAACGCAAGAACAAGCAGATGCAAAGTTTGCAGCTTGGTTGGAAGAAAAAGCAGCAAAAATTTCTGATAAAGAAGCAGGATTATCAAAAGCACAATCTGAATCGAAAGCAGCAGCATTAGCCGCTGAGAAAGCAGTAAATGAAGCAAGAATTGAAGCAGCAAAACCTGTTGTTGAAGAGGAAGTAGTTGAAGAAGTTGTTGCTGAGGCTGAGACTGAAGCAGCTCCTGAAACCATTGACGAAGCAGCAGAAAAAGCAGCAGAATAAATTATAAGAGCTACGACAATGCGTAAAGAAGATTGTTTTTATTTAGGCAAAATCGTAACAAAATATAGTTTTAAAGGGGAGGTAGTTATCAAATTAGATACTGACGAGCCTGAGTTGTACAAGGAAATGGAATCAGTGTATGTCGAATTCGGCACAAATCTGGTTCCATTTTTTATTGAAAAAAGTTCATTGCACAAAGGAAATCAGTTGCGAGTTCAATTTGAAGATGTGTATTCTGATGAAGCAGCAGATTCCATTCTGAAATGCGGCATTTATTTACCAATGGATTTATTGCCAAAACTGGAAGGAAATAAGTTTTATTTTCATGAAGTAATTGGTTTTACAGTTGTTGATGTAAATTTTGGAGAAGTGGGTACAATTGTTCATATCAATGACAAAGCCGCCCAACCTCTTTTTGAAATTGACAGAGATGGAACTGAAATTTTTATTCCAATGATTGATGATTTCATCAAGAAAGTAGATAAAGAAAACAATACAATACAAGTAGAAACTCCGGAAGGATTAATTGCCTTGTATTTATAGAGAGGTGGCCGAGTGGTCGAAGGCGCACGCCTGGAAAGTGTGTATACGGCAACGTATCGAGGGTTCGAATCCCTTCCTCTCTGCAAATGATTGCTAAATTTTAAAAAAGTTCTGTGTTTCATTTCGCAGAACTTTTTCGTTTAAAACCCAGATTGACATTGTCAAAACCATTCCAATTTAAAGAATTTACAATTCATCAAGATAAAACTGCCATGAAAGTGGGAACAGATGGCGTCTTGTTAGGTGCTTGGAGTTCTATAGAAAATGATCCGGATACTGTTTTAGATATTGGAGCAGGTACAGGGCTTATTGCTTTGATGTTGGCCCAACGTTGTGATGCGATGACCATCGATGCTGTTGAGATTGATGAGAATGCGTATGAGCAAACGGTGCAGAATTTTGAAGGCTCTCATTGGGCCGATCGCCTGTATGGATATCATGCCAGTTTTCAAGAATTTGCAAACGAAATCGCAGCGGAAGCAGCAACTTATGATTTGATCATCTCAAATCCACCCTTTTACACCGATGACTTTGAGACCAAAAATGCGGCAAGAAATAAAGCGCGATTTGCTTCGGCTTTATCTTTTGAAAATTTATTGAAAGGGGTTTCCAAAATTATTTCTGAGAATGGGGTTTTCACAACCATTATCCCTTATAAAGAGGAGGCTTATTTTATAAAATTGGCAGCAAAATATCACTTGTTTTTACACCGTGTTTGTCACGTTAGAGGAACTGCAACGGCAGCAATTAAAAGAAGTTTACTTGAGTTTTCGCTACATTCAAATGAACCACTAGCGACCACATTAACCATAGAAGTCATTCGTCATCGATATACACAAGCATATATGAATTTGACGAAAGATTTTTATTTGAAAATGTAATTTACCCTCTTACATTGTTTGGGTTGTACCCAAGATAGGGTACGTTTTTTTCTTTAAAAACAATACCGTACTCTTCCAATTCTTTCAAAATTGGTTCATAGACTTCCTTGGTTATTGGCAATTGTACTCCTGGAGTTTTGATTTCTTTTTTTAAAATTTTTAAAGCAGCAATTGCAACCGGCAGTCCAACCGTTTTAGCCATGGCGGTGTAGATTTGATTTCCCCCCTTCACAACAAAGCTACTTTCAATTTGTTTTTTTACTCCATGAAGCTCATATCCAAAAAGATGTTGCATTACAATCATGTCTTTGTCATCGGCATCTAAAGTCCATGCATCTTCTAGAATTTTTTGCAGCATTTGTGCAGGCGTTGCATTTTTGAGTTCAATTTTCTTTTCTGCATTGAAAATATCCAATTCTACCAATTTTGCCCACATCAAATCATCTTGATCAATCTTCAAATAAGAACGTAGTTTCAATTCTACTGAGTCAGAAGGAGAGTAGGCGAGAAATAAATTTACAAAATCACGATAACTCATATTTTCTGAATTTTGAATGGTATAGGAATCATCAGTCATTCCCAACTGGACAAAAATATTCCAAGCTCTAGAAAAACCTACTTTTCGAATGGTTCCTCGGTACATTGTTGGAATGTCATCCAGTCCATAGACACTCCTGTATTTCAGTGAATCTCTATTGGCATAGGCTTCGAAATTGCCACTATCGTTTATTTTTAAAAACTCCGTTCTTCGAAACAATTTATGATAAGGGATGTATTTGTAGGTGCCTTCCTGGATAAACATCGCGGCACCCCCCTGACCTGCCAATACTACATTTCGTGGGTTCCACGTGAATTTATAATTCCATAAGTTGGTATCGCTCTCAGGTGCAACGATTCCACCACAAAAAGACTCGAACAATAACATTTTTCCACCATTGCTTTTAATACGGTCAATAACTTGCATAGCGCTCATATGGTCAATTCCTGGATCCAACCCAATTTCGTTCATAAAGACCAGTCCATTTTCTTTTACTTGACTATCTAATGCCTTCATCTCCCTAGAAATATAGGACGCAGTGACCATATGTTTTTTGAAGGTAATGCAATCTTTGGCAACTTCGATGTGAAACCTTGCTGGCAACATAGAAATTACAAGATCCGCCTTCTTAATCTCGGTTTCTCGCTGTTTTTTATTAAAAACATCCAATACAATTGCCGTTGCATTTGGGTGTTTGTTAATGAGCTTTTCTGCGTATAAAGTCGCAATATCACCAATCCTAAGTTGTAGTTTTTCTGTATCTGATTTATCCAAAAGGTATTTTATTAGAGCAGCACTTGACTTCCCAGCACCAATAATCAATATATTTTTCATAAATAAATCGTGTATTTTTGTACGAGACTAAGATAGTCTAATTGTTTAAAATTTAACAGAAACACTATAAAATGTTTAAAAATTTAGTAATTACTTGTTTTTTAGGATTGGTCGCCGTCATATTAGGGGCTTTTGGAGCACATGCTCTGAAAGAAATACTGAGTTCAGCACAACTTTTAAGCTTTGAAACGGCGGTGCGCTATCAGATGTATCATGTCATTGTATTGTTATTTGTCAATACTTACGACGGGTTTTCAACAACTCAAAAGAACAAGATCAGTTCCTTATTTTTTGCTGGGGTTTTCCTGTTTTCAGGGTCGATATACCTACTCCAACTGACACGGATTACGGCAAAATCAATTTGGTTTATAACCCCATTGGGTGGGCTATTTTTAATCGCAGGCTGGAGTTTATTGATTGTGATATTTTTAAACAAATTACGCAAAAAGTAATAAATCATTAATTCGCTATTAAATAACAAGTCGATTCTAAAATATTATGTAATTTTGAAGCCAACAAACTTTAAAATAAAATAGATGACAGATTTAAAAACGAAATCGATTTCGTTCATTAATTTAGGAATCAAAAATGCATCCATTCGTTATCAATTAACCTCTGATGAATTACATGCATTGACTATTGAAAAAAAACAAGGAAGAACTACCTCATTAGGAGCAATTGCTGTTAATACGGGGGAATTTACGGGAAGATCTCCAAAGGATCGTTTTATTGTCAAAGATGCGGTAACAAAAGACGAAGTTTGGTGGAGTGATATAAACATACCATTCGATGCTGATAAGTTTGATACGCTTTATCACAAAGTTACCAATTACCTTTCTGGGAAAGAAATTTTTGTGAGAGATTCCTTTGCCTGTGCAGATGAAAACTATAAACTGTCCCTTCGGGTTGTCAATGAATATCCTTGGAGTAATATGTTTGCATACAATATGTTTTTGCGCCCAACAGCATCTGAACTAGAAGATTTTTCTCCAGAATGGACAATCATCAATGCACCTGGTTTTATGGCAGACCCAGAAGAAGATGGGACCCGCCAACATAATTTTGCAATTTTAAATTTTACAAAGAAAGTTGCCCTAATTGGAGGCACAGGTTATACCGGTGAAATTAAAAAAGGCATATTTTCTGCACTAAATTTTATTCTTCCAGTCTTTAAAAAGACATTGCCAATGCATTGTTCAGCTAATATTGGTAAAGATGGAGATACCGCTATTTTCTTTGGACTTTCTGGAACCGGAAAAACCACCTTATCAACGGATCCAAACAGAAGCTTAATTGGTGATGATGAACATGGTTGGACCGCAGAAAATACCGTTTTTAATTTTGAAGGAGGTTGTTATGCAAAGGTGATTCATTTATCGCAAAAGCAAGAGCCAGAAATTTATGCAGCGATTAAAAAAGGCGCTATTTTAGAAAATGTTGTCCTAGATAGTAATGGAGCGGTCGATTTTTCAGATACTGCTATTACACAAAACACAAGAGTAAGTTACCCGATTGACCATATCAAAAATATTCAAACACCGTCAATAGGTAAAAATCCAAAAAATATATTTTTCTTAACAGCCGATGCTTTTGGTGTTTTACCTCCCATCTCTAAACTAACTCCAAGCCAAGCTGCTTATCATTTTATTTCTGGATATACGGCAAAAGTTGCGGGAACAGAAGCAGGAGTTACCGAACCAACGCCAAGTTTTTCAGCCTGTTTTGGGGCCCCTTTTATGCCTTTACACCCTACACGATATGCAGAAATGCTAAGTGAGAAAATGCAGGAAGCAGGCGTCAATGTTTGGTTGATCAATACCGGCTGGTCTGGAGGTCAATACGGAGTAGGAAGAAGAATGTCGCTAAAATATACTAGAGCTATGATTTCTGCAGTTTTAAACGGAGATTTAGGAAATTATACCTATGAAAATTACCACATACATTCTGTTTTTGGAGTTGCACAACCAAGAACTTGTCCAGGAGTGCCCTCTGAATTGTTAAGTCCAAGAGCTACCTGGAACAATGATGCAGCTTACTACAAAACAGCCTTTAAACTATCCAATGCATTTCGTATAAACTTTAAACAATTTGAAGATTTAGCAAGCGAAGAAATCCGAAGGGGAGGACCACAACGTTATGCATTGTAGCAAGATTTTATACTTGTTAGTCGATAGAACACCTCCTTTAGAGGTGTTTTTTATATTATTAAAGTATCTTTAAAGCATAATTTTAAGAAATGATAAAAAAATGGTTTAAAAATATCGGTCCAGGAACTTTAGTTGCAGCTGCTTTTATAGGTCCAGGAACGGTGACAATATGTACCATAGCTGGTGTTAATTTTGGTTTTAACCTTTTATGGGCAATGTTACTTTCTGTAATTGCAACGGTTGTTTTACAGGAAATGGCGGCAAGATTAGGAGTCATTTCTCAAAAAGGACTGTCTGAAGTGATTCGAGAAGAAATTAAAATTCCCTTTGTCAAACATTTTGTAACACTTTTGATTTTAGGAGCTATTGTTGTCGGAAATGCCGCATATGAAGCAGGAAATATTAGTGGAGGAATTTTAGGCTTGGAAACTATTTTTGGAAGATCACTTTTAAATATGGGGAGTAAATTATTAAATTATTAAATTATTAAATTTTTAAAAAAAAAGAACAAATAGTAACTTTAGTTTCTTTATATTGCAAAATGATTAACTAAAAAAAATTAAAATTATGTCAGTAGTAAGTTGTCCTAAATGCACAAAACCCACTCAAAAAGGAGGTTATCAAACTTGGCAAATAGTTGTAGCTATTTGTTTCTTCCCATTAGGGTTACTAGCACTTTTAGCGGATAAAAAACCATCTGTTTGTTCTTCTTGTAGCTTTACTTGGCAATAACAATTTGTACAAAAAATAGACCTTTTATATTTTAAAAACCACAGTAAATGTTTGCATAAATACAAAAAAGGAAATTCATTTAAATTTATATACTCTTTTAATTCCAATCTTTTTTGTTGGTTGATTGGGGTTGTGTTTTTTCATTTGGCTTATTAATTTTTATTACTCCAAATCAAGAATAAAATGGTTTTGAATTATTTTTAATCACAAATGATTTTTAAAAAGTATCGTTCTTTACTTGTAATAGGAGTAATTGGTTTATATCTATATTTCAAAGGTGCATATATTCCTCATTTCTGTCTATTTGAAAAGATAATTGATTTAAAATGTCCTTTTTGTGGTATTACAAGATCATTTGAAGAAATAATTAAATTGAACTTTTTAAGTGCACTTAAAATTAACTTTATGTCAATAGTCTTATTGACTTTTTTAATAATCAAACCGATTCTTAATTATTTTAATTTGTTTAAAGTTGTACTTAAAGCAGATAAAGTTTTTTTTGGATTATGTATCCTTCAATTCTTTATTTTAAATCAGCAAGTATTTTCATCTAAAACCCTATTTTGAGGTGTAATTCTGAACAATAGAGAGGAACCAAAGGGATTAAAGTCGAACTGTTTTGGGGAGGATTTAGAAGTATTTAATTGCCTTTATTAAAAACTCAGATTGAGATTGTTTGGCTAAAAGTTATTAAATGTATACTAAACCATATGCATATCCTCCTCCTTTAATTCAGCTACTTCTAAACCTCTTAAATAGGTTAAACTTACATTAATAGATGAATGTCCCATAGCTTTCTGTAGCTTGGTTAATGACCCTGTTCTCTTAAATATTTCTATAGCCAATATCCCTTTAATTATAAAGTCAGTTGTTAGGAATTAATTATATTTGAAAAAATCTTATGAAGAATATTATAGACCCAAATGAAATTGATAAACTTTATAATGATAACCATATATCATTAAATGAAGCTGAAGAATTGAGAAGTAAAAGGTGGATAACCTTTTTTGGAATTCTAGAAATATTAGGTATTTTAGCTGCACTTATATCTGCAATTGTCATATACAACTCTTAATTACTAAACCATAGGCATATCACTTTCAGTTAATTCAGCTATTTCTAAACCTATTAAATAGGAGTAAATTAGATTTATAGAGGGATAATTTTCTGCTAAATATTTTTAATTGTATATTGCAATTAAACGTAAGCTAAAATATTATGAAAAAATTTCTTATTCTTTCAGTTTTCTTTTTCGGATATAGCTGTTCGCCAACTCATTTTATTTCGCCAAAAACTATCAACTTGCCTTTGTATTCTAAAAGTAATAATTCTAAGGAATTAATTCGGTTAAAATATGGCAACCCTTCAAAGATTGAAAATCAAGTAAAACAAGAAATATGGATTTATAATTATAGTAGTTCAAAAAAAAGTAATAGAACTGTCACTTTTAATAAAAACGGCAAAATTATTGAGAATAAGAAACACTACAAGAGGTATCATATGAAAACAGGATTAAATAGATATGCATATATTACTTATGGCTTTGCAACTGTTCTGGCTTTAATTGCTGGAGCTTTTCCTGCACTACTTTAAAAATCTATTTAATCATATATTCGTATTAAACCATAGGCATATCCTCCTCCTTCAGTTCAGCTATTTCTGACCCTCTTAAATAGGTTAAACTTACATTTCTTATCTTTGTATTACTATGAAAAAAAGAATGTAAAAAATAGTAAAAAGGCAGATACTGCTATTGCTATAGATAATATGATCTTACAGATGAAGAAATTGCTACAGTAGAAAATTCTTAAATGACAGGGGATCTGGTACTATAAAAAAATGATTGTTTTTCTAGAGATTTAATTAGCTTATTTAGGTTTGCTATTTCTCTTCTATTTGAACTAATTAACTCATCATTAATTTTGCCATTTACTTTCTTTATCTCCTGATTTATTTCTTTAATTAGTTTTCTTTTAGACTTATGTAATTCATGTAATTTTTCTGTAATCAATACTCTTTCAGGGTCAATAACAAAAACAGCTTTTTTTAATTTGAAATATGCAGTTCTAACCAATGAAATTTTACTTCCTTTGCTATGAATTGCATCCCAAAGCTCTAAAGGATATCTCTTTGTTAAAGTCTCAACTCTCCCGCAGATTCCATTTATACTAATAGCATCACATTCCCTTAATTTTGATGTGATGTTGAAGACATCTGTAACTTTAGTTCTTGACTTTTTTTTATTCATGATTATTATTTGTATAAGACCAGAAGCTGTAAAGCTAAGAAAGCAGTACCCCTGAATCCAAATTTTAAAACTGATAGATATTAACACTCATATCTGAGAAATGGGTGAAAATCATCAAAAAAGAGGTTAATTGATCTTCTAAAAGCCAATTAAGACATAAATAATTGAAAATCAAATAATTAAACAATTGTTGATAACTTTTATAGATGTTTTGAGTTAAAATCTCTCTACCTCATACAATACGGCTCCCTACCTACAATTCAAACGTGGGTATCCCCCTGTGAGTTAGGCTAAAACAGCCAATTTCATTGAGTCAAAAGATCTTTTAAAAATTTGAGCACAGTAATATATAAATATAGCTATCTTTTTATTAGAAGATTAAAAAGGTTCACTCTCACCATCCCAGTTTGGAAACATTTTATTCATATCCAACAATTCACTTTTGGAGTAAACATGTGGTTCAGTTTCTTCTTCTTCTTCTTCTTCCTCATTTAAGCGGTCAATAGCTTCAACATCTTTTCTCCATTCAGCTACTTGTTCCTCAGACCAAAATTCATCTGGGCTAGGAATGTCATAAAAATTTACCTTAACAAGTGATGATATTAAAATATATAACAATATTGTTGTCACAGATCAATCACTAGCGGGTGGAAGAGCTCTAAAAGTCAGCGATAATAGTACCAATATTTTGATTGGAAATAATATTATTGTCGGAACATTAGACGCCAATTCAGATGCTATAGACACCAATACAATTTTTGAGGATCCATTGTATGCAGATTCAACAAATTTTGATTTTTCAATTACTTCAGATTCTCCCGCTATTGCTGTTGCAAATGTACAATTTTCTCCTGATGAAGATTTCTATGGCAATCCCAGAGATGCTGCACCCGATATTGGAGCTGTCGAATTCAGAACCGTGGATGTTGTTGACACCACAGTGCCCGTAATCACCCTCGTTGGAGCAGCTACGGTGAGTCTAGAAGTTGGAACAACCTATATACCGATGCAGGTGCAACAGCAACGAACAACTACGATGGAGATATTAGCAGTGCCATAAGTACAGTAAACCCTGTAGACAGCGATACAGTTGGCACCTATACCGTAACCTATGATGTAAGCGATGCGAACGGCAATGCAGCAACCACTGTAACAAGAACTGTCATCATTGAGTCAAGTCTTTCAATAGAAGACAATACGATGATTCATGTAAAATTATATCCAAACCCAGTAGAAGATAAATTGTTTATTCAAGGATTGTTGCAACCGACAGAAATCTTCGTTTATAATTTGTTGGGCAAGTTGGTCCTTTCGGAAATAGCTTTGCATGAAATAAATGTAAGCAATCTCCAAAGTGGTGTGTACATTATAAAGATGAAAAAAGCACAAAAACAGCTAGTTCGAAAGTTTATAAAGAATTAAAAAAGCCTTAAAATAATTTAATATGCCCCTGCAAAAAATGGAATCATTCTTTGTATTCAGTGGCATCAAATATTATTTTTTTGAACGTCCTCTTTTTTTTAAATCCAACTTTTTTTTGAAAGGAAATCTAGAAATGGTTATTTTTTTAGGGCAATTATTTTTTTTAACAAAAAAAAGTTTACATTTGACGCATCGATGAAGAGTTGAATGTTACGTTTTATTGGTTCTGTATATAACTTTTTAGGGAAGAACAAAGGTTATATTACATTTAAGAAATGTGTCAGAAAAATTAGGATATCTTCCAAAATACTATTATTAAATCCCATACAAATCCTTAGACTTCGAGGGGTTTATCTAGAATTACGCGTTTAGTTTATAATTTCAATTAGGTTATTCAAAACCTTGCTATAAGATAGCAAACAGGTTTTTGTTTATAATTATTATTGAAATTAAAATGAATACGAAATACAAAGATTTAATAGAACAAACGTTTGATTTTCCTCAAGAAGAATTTCATACAGAAAATGGCAACTTGCGCTTTCACAATATCAACTTGGCCCAATTAGTTGAGCAGTACGGAACACCCCTAAAATTCACCTACCTACCTAAAATTTCCGAAAATATCAATCGTGCAAAAAAATGGTTTAATACGGCTATTAAAAAGCACAATTACAAAGGGAAGTACCATTATTCCTATTGTACAAAAAGTTCCCACTTTAAGTATGTTTTAGAAGAAGCGCTTCAAAATAATATACACATAGAAACATCATCGGCTTTTGATATCGATATTGTAAAATCCTTAAAAAATGAAGGCAAATTAAAAGAAGATGCCTTTGTGCTCTGCAATGGATTTAAACGTGATCAATACATCACAAATATTGTTAGTTTAATAGAGGGTGGCCACACAAACTGCATTCCTATTATAGACAACTATGAAGAATTAGATTTAATTTCAAATAAAACAAAAAATACCTTTAAGGTAGGCATACGAATTGCTTCGGAAGAAGAACCCAAATTTGAATTTTATACCTCTCGTCTTGGAATTGGGTATAAAAATATTGTTTCTTTTTACGAACGTGAAATTGCAGAAAATCCTCAAGTAGAGTTAAAAATGCTACACTTCTTCATCAATACAGGAATTAATGACAATGCTTATTATTGGAACGAGTTGCTAAAATGTATTAGCGTTTACATTGAACTTAAAAAAGTCTGTCAATCATTGGACAGTCTAAATATTGGTGGGGGATTCCCTATAAAAAATTCATTGGCCTTTGAATACGATTATCAGTATATAATTGAAGAGATCATTCATCAAATTAAAGTGGCATGTGATGAAGCAAATGTAGCTGTGCCCGATATTTTTACAGAATTTGGAAGTTTTACTGTTGGAGAAGCAGGAGGGGTTATCTATGAAGTTTTGTACCAAAAGAGACAAAATGATCGTGAAAGATGGAATATGATCAATTCCTCTTTTATAACAACCCTGCCAGATTCTTGGGCAATAAACAAACGTTTTATCATGCTTCCAATAAACAAATGGAATCGAAAATACGAACGTGTTTTACTAGGTGGATTGACCTGTGATAGTGACGATTATTACAATTCAGAACAACACGTAAATGCAATTTATTTGCCTGTTTATGAAAAAGACAAACCCTTATACATTGGTTTTTTTAACACAGGTGCTTACCAAGAAACCATTGGAGGTTTTGGAGGATTGCAACACTGCTTAATTCCACATCCAAAACATATTTTAATCAATAAAAATAAGCATGGTGACCTCACTACCAAATTATTTAAAGGAGAACAAAAAAGTGAAGAATTACTTTCAATTTTAGGATATGAATAAGAGAACTTACGCAGGAATTCCTGACCAATACGCAAAATTAGAAACCGCCAAAGTAGTATTAATTCCTGTTCCTTATGACGGAACGAGTACTTGGCAAAAAGGAGCAGATAAAGGTCCTGAGGCTTTTTTAGACGCATCAGAAAATATGGAATTGTACGACATAGAAACGGATAGCGAAGTATATAAAGAAGGAATTTATTTAGCAGATCCAGTTACAGAAAACACCACGCCAGAACAAATGGTAGATGCCGTACATTCAATCACTAAAAAGTACATCCATAAAAATAAATTTGTAACCCTTTTTGGAGGAGAACATTCCATATCAATCGGAACTATTAGAGCTTTTAATGAGTGTTTTAATAATTTAACGGTATTACATATTGATGCACATGCAGATTTACGCAAAGCCTATGAAGGTTCAAGTTGCAATCATGCTTGTGCTGTGTATGAAGCGAATCAAACCACAAATTTGGTGCAAGTAGGAATACGTAGCATGGATGTTGTTGAGAAAACAGTCATGAATTTAGATAAGGTTTTCTTTGCGCACGAGATGGCTGTCAATCAATACTGGATTGAGGATGTTGTAGATCAGCTAACACAAAATGTGTTTATCACTTTTGACTTAGATGCAATCGATCCTTCCATACTTCCATCCACAGGTACACCAGAACCAGGAGGCTTGTTTTATTATGAAACATTAGAGTTTCTAAAAAAGGTTTTTGCAGAAAAAAATGTCGTTGGATTTGATATGGTAGAATTATGCCCAAATGCAAACGAAAAGTCATCAGATTTTTTAGCAGCAAAACTGTATTACAAAATGTTAAGCTATAAGTTTTCTTCAGTAATAGAAGATGAAGATGAAGATTCTGCAAACACCCACTCCCCATTTAATCACCTTTCAAAATTTAAAGATCATGATCAATACGAATAGACAACCCGTTTCTGAATTTATTGAAAAGTATTTTTTGCATTTTAATGCAGCGGCATTAGTAGATGCTGCAAAAGCCTACGATGCGCAATTAGCTCAAGGCTCTAAAATGTTAGTTTCTTTAGCTGGTGCAATGAGTACTGCAGAAATAGGACGGATTTTTGCAGAAATTATTCGTCAAGATAAAGTGCACATCATCTCCTGTACAGGAGCAAACCTTGAAGAAGATATTATGAATTTAGTCGCACATTCTCATTACAAACGGATCCCAAATTATAGAGATTTAACCCCGAAAGATGAATGGGACTTGTTATTAAAAGGCTTAAATCGTGTAACAGATACTTGCATTCCAGAAGAGGAAGCATTTAGAAGATTACAGAAACATGTTTTCAAAATTTGGAAAGATGCAGAAGATGCAGAAGAACGTTTTTTCCCGCATGAATTTATGTATAAGTTGTTATTGTCAGGTGTTTTAGAAGAATACTATGAGATAGATATCAAAGATTCTTGGATGTATGCAGCGGCAGAAAAAAACTTACCGATTGTAGTTCCGGGTTGGGAAGATAGTACCATGGGCAATATTTTTGCTTCCTATGTATTAAAAGGAGAATTAAAAGCTTCCACAATGAAGTCAGGAATCGAATACATGACTTTTCTAGCGAATTGGTATACAGACAATTCAGAAAATGGAATTGGTTTCTTTCAGGTTGGTGGAGGAATCGCTGGAGATTTTCCGATTTGTGTAGTGCCAATGTTATACCAAGATATGGAAAGAGAAGAGACCCCTTTTTGGAGTTATTTCTGCCAAATTTCAGATTCTACTACAAGCTACGGGTCCTATTCAGGAGCAGTCCCCAACGAAAAAATTACTTGGGGAAAATTAGATATTGATACTCCCAAGTTTATCATAGAAAGCGATGCAACCATCGTTGCACCATTAATTTTTGCCTATCTATTAAACATGTAACCATGAAAAGAGTTATCGTAGAATATTCAAAACTAACTAAAGACATTTTAGATTTATTAATAGAAAAATATCCAGACGGATATGAATACAACGATATTATTAAATTTCAAAATGCCAAATTAGAAACAATTAGTGCAGTAGAAGTGAGAACAGAGGATACAATTTACCTAGTAAAAATAAGTCTTCAACTAGAAAAAACAATGGAGGATTATACAGATGATGAAACCTCTTTTGACGAGAATGATTTTGATGATTTTTAAACAAAGAAGCCATGAACTATAGCGAAAAGCAAACCATTCTCATGACTGGTGATTATATTGGTTATCTGCAAGGGGGCTATGTATTTCATCTAGAAAATGATGCTATTATTGATTTTGATCAAATCAATTTTAAAATTTTAGAAGAATTTGATTTAAAGTCAAATCAGTTTAAGAATACAACTTTTGAAATTGTCTATTCAGAAAATTTTGATGATTTGGACAATAAAAATGCGGTTCTTTTTAAATTAGAAAAACTCAAGTTATTATAATTATGCATGCAAATTTTCATTTATCGTTGCCTTGTTTTGATTTGGAAAAAACAAAACAATTTTATGTAGATGTTTTAGGGTTGCCCGCTGGTAGAAGTACTAGCAAATGGTTGGATGTGAATCTATTTAATCACCAAGTGACATTTGTGACCTCCGAAAAATTTGAATTTAAGGCGCAAAATTATCTTTTGGAAGGCAACGTACTGCCGTTATTTCATTTTGGCATTATCTTAGACGAAACTACTTGGAATGCCATGTACCACAAAATAAATCATTGGACAGAAGGAACCACCAATAAAAAGACTTTTCTTAAAGACAAAAATGGAGCACACCAGTCTTTTTTTGTAAAAGACCCTAACAATTATACAGTAGAGTTTAAAACATTTGTAGAGAAGGATTCCATTTTTCTTGTGTAAATTTTAGAAAGATCCTACCCGCCGATCAACCACCCCAAAAATTGGAACCAAAGAAGTTTGTGGTACTGCTAGATAGTTCGTTTGGGTCAGATAATAAAGAAGTACAAGCAACATCCAATTTTTCTATTCAAACAATATAACGGTGCTTCCTTCATAAAATGTAAATATTTTTATAAGTTTACCCCAGGTGCTATCTGGCGGTGAAAAATGGCTTTTTAACGATATCTATTTTAAAAAGTAGAAGTTTTTTTCAAAACATCACTCAGCAATCTTTGCTTTGTAAAGGAGATGTATTGCCTGTTGGAACTTTTACAAACAACACAGATTCGTCAAACACTTCTGTGAAACTTGCGAAAGAGCATTTTGAATCTCAAAGGATTACTTGTTCTAAAGGGCCTGAGTTTGATGCATTGAGTGCATCTCAAAAAGAGATCTTCGCAAAGCAATCTTTTACGATTTCTAATGACAATAGTAGAATGGGGTATCGCTTGAATGAAGTAATCGAAAATGCCTTGCCTTCTATTTTAACATCGGCAGTATTGCCCGGAACTGTTCAGTTAACACCTTCTGGGAAGTTAATTGTTTTAATGCGTGATTGCCAAGTTACAGGTGGATATCCTAGGGTTTTACAACTAACGAATACAGCGATCAATCAATTGGCGCAAAAAAAGACAAACGACACTTTTCAGTTTGTTTTAAAAGAATAGTGAATATAAAAAAGCATCCAATTTTTAAATTGAATGCTTCTTTAAATAGGTTTGTAAAAGGGAGTTTTACTTTTCTTCGTTTACTTCAACTTGAATCATTTTCATGACCTTGTCTCCGTCTTTTTTAATGTAAACATGAATTTCTCCAATTTTACTTTCAAAGGCATTTAATTTCTTCTCCACTTCTTCCAAAGTACCTTCAAAAATTTCATCTTTCGTTACTTCTTTCCCGTTTTCAGTGGTCGTTGTAGTCACGGTTGCTTTTGCAGTTCCATCGTCATTTTTGTCGATGTTCATTTCTACACTCCAGCCATTTTTTTCAGCGGCTGCATGTCCACCTCCTAAGATGGGTGCAATGACCAAACCAATTAAACAAGTAAGTTTAATTAAAATATTCATTGAAGGACCAGAAGTATCTTTAAATGGATCTCCAACGGTATCTCCAGTTACTGCCGCTTTGTGAGCTTCAGAACCTTTATACGTCATTACGCCATTAATTTCAACACCTGCTTCGAAAGACTTCTTTGCGTTGTCCCATGCACCACCAGCATTGTTTTGGAAAATTGCCCAAAGAACACCAGAAACAGTTACACCAGCCATATATCCTCCTAGCATTTCAGCAACCAACATGTTATTTTCTGGGTACACTAATTTACCTACCAGTGCTACTAATATTGGGAATCCAATGGTTAAAATACCTGGTAACATCATTTCTTTTAATGAGGCTTTTGTGGAAATAGCCACACATTTATCGTACTCTGGTTTTCCAGTTCCTTCCATAATTCCTGGAATCTCTTTGAACTGTCTTACCACTTCATTCACCATTTCCATGGCTGCTTTACCTACTGCGTTCATCGCCAATGCAGAGAATACTACGGGTACCATTCCTCCAACAAAAAGCATGGCCAATACGGGTGCTTTAAAAATATTGATTCCGTTAATTTTAGTAAAAGTTACATAGGCCGCAAATAATGCTAAAGAGGTTAAAGCAGCAGATGCAATGGCAAAACCTTTCCCAGTTGCAGCAGTGGTATTTCCAACAGCATCTAAGATATCTGTTCGTTCTCTTACAATCGGATCTTGCTCACTCATTTCTGCAATACCTCCTGCGTTATCTGCAATCGGTCCAAATGCATCAATGGCCAATTGCATCGCTGTTGTTGCCATCATTGCGGAAGCGGCTAAAGCAACTCCATAAAACCCTGCTAAGGCATAGGACGCCCAAATTGCAGCAGCAAATAATAGAACAGAAGAGAAGGTAGAAATCATTCCAGTAGCTAAACCAGCAATAATGTTGGTTCCGGCTCCTGTACTCGATTGTTGTACAATTTTTAAAATAGGCTTCGAACCTAATCCTGTATAATATTCTGTAAATGCAGAGATTCCTGCACCTACAACCAAACCAACTAAACAGGCAAAAAACACACGTATCGAAGAAATGTCTTGTAAGCCTTCACCATAGAAATCCATTTGCATGGTTTCCGGCAACATCCAAGTTGCTAAACCATAACATGCAGCCGCTACCATTATGATAGAGGCCCAGTTTCCAATATTAAGAGCTTTCTGCACATCCGCTTCTTTTGCATCGTTTGAAGAAATTTTAACTAAGAGGGTTCCAATTAATGATATGATAATTCCAACACCTGCAATTGACATTGGTAATAAGATCGGTCCAATTCCGCCAAAAGCATCTTGGATGGCTCCTTCCATATCTTTAATTACATAGTTTCCAAGAACCATTGCAGCTAAAACGGTTGCTACATATGAGCCAAATAAATCGGCACCCATACCGGCAACGTCTCCTACATTATCACCAACATTATCCGCAATTGTTGCTGGATTTCTTGGGTCATCTTCTGGAATGTCTGCTTGTACTTTTCCTGCTAAATCTGCACCTACATCGGCAGCCTTGGTATAAATTCCACCACCTACTCGTGCAAATAATGCAATGGATTCAGCTCCTAAAGAGAAACCAGCCAATGCTTCTAAAACAACTGTCATATCTGCTGTGTTGGTCCATTCACCTCCCATAAAAAGGTAGAAGAATCCAATAAAGAAGGCCGTTAAACCCAAAACAGCTAAACCAGCAACTCCAAGTCCCATTACGGTACCACCTCCAAAAGAAACTTTTAGGGCATTTGGTAAACTTGTTTTTGCAGCTTGTGTTGTTCTTACATTTGTTTTGGTAGCAATTTTCATTCCCATGTTTCCTGCAAATGCAGAAAATATTGCACCAATAATAAAGGCAACAACAATCAGATAGGTAGTATCCATATAAAAAGCAATTCCTGCTAAAACAATACTCGCCCCAAGAACAAAGAATGTTAATAGTCGATATTCTGCATTTAAGAATGCCAAAGCACCCTCATAGATGTGGTCTGAAATTTCTTTCATTTTACCATCACCTGCATCTTGCTTCATTACCCAGGATTTCTTTACTAACATATATGCTAAGCCTAATAAAGCCATTGCAACTGGCATCCAAATCATCATTGATTCCATAAATTTTTTATATTTTTTAGTTTAAAACGGTCGTAAAAGTAATGAATTCAATTAGAATTAAAAAACCTCTTAAAAGATTGCTTTTTAAGAGGTTTGTATTTTTTTGGTAAAATGATTGCTAAATCGTGAAATCACCGTTTGTTTTGTGCTCACTTTCTTCATATCTGACAACGCATGCTGCGTAGATATCTCTTGCTTCTTGGGCATTTCCCCATCCGCCAACATCGACTTTTTTCTTTTCTAAATCTTTATACACTTTAAAGAAATGTTCGATTTCTTTTAATCGGTGTGGATTTAAGTCGGATAGATCATTCTTATCATTCCATATTGGGTCAGAAACAGGTACACAAATTACTTTTTCATCCTGTCCTTTTTCATCGGCCATGTGAAATACACCAATTGCCTTTACTTCTACAACACACATTGGAAAGGTAGGCTCATGTCCTAAAACCAATACATCTAAAGGGTCTCCATCCAAGGCTAAGGTTTCTGGAACAAAACCATAATCTGCAGGGTACATCATGGAAGAGAATAACATTCTGTCAAAACGAATTTTATTCAATTCAAAATCATATTCATATTTATTTCTACTTCCTTTAGGGATTTCGATTAAAACATCAAAAGTCTCTTTATTTTTGGTTTTCATATGTTTTTTTTTTCTTTAAAAAATAGGACTGCAAAAATAGTGAATCGATACAGTTTTTCAAGGCTTTAAGCTAAAAAAATTACGCAATCCATTTCGAAGACAATATCTTGGGTTTAAGAATTTTTTTGAGGCATAAAAAAATCCTTTTTACATGTTGAAAAAAGGATTTAGTAGTTATGTAAAATCGTTCTTTTAACGATTTAAGAGGTCTTTTACTTCCGTAACGATATCGTTAGAATTTGGAATCCATTTTTCTAATAATACTGGTGAATACGGAGCAGGAGTATCTGCAGTTGTAATTCTTTTTATTGGCGCATCTAAATAATCAAAGGCTTCGTCTTGAATTCTATAGGTAATTTCTGAAGCGACACTCGCAAATGGCCATGCTTCTTCTAAAATGATCAATCGGTTTGTTTTCTTTACCGATCTAATAATTGCCGCATGATCCATTGGACGAACGGTTCTTAAATCGATAATTTCTACAGAAATACCTTCTTTCGCTAATTCCTCTGCTGCTTTATAGGCTTCTTTTATGATTTTTCCAAAAGAAACAATGGTTACATCGGTTCCTTCTCTTTTAATCTCTGCAACGCCAATAGGGATGATGTATTCTCCTTCTGGAATTTCCATTTTGTCCCCATACATTTGTTCGGATTCCATGAAAATTACAGGATCGTCATCACGAATGGCCGCTTTCAATAAGCCTTTTGCATCGTAGGGGTTTGATGGGACAATGACTTTAAGTCCTGGGGTATTTGCAAACCAGTTTTCAAATGCTTGTGAGTGTGTTGCTCCTAATTGACCAGCAGATCCTGTAGGGCCTCTAAAAACGATTGGACAATTGAATTGACCACCAGACATTTGTCTGATTTTTGCAGCATTGTTTATGATTTGATCAATACCAACTAACGAGAAGTTGAAGGTCATGTATTCTACGATCGGTCTATTCCCATTCATGGCAGAACCAATTGCAATTCCGGCAAAACCTAATTCTGCAATCGGAGTATCAATTACTCTTTTTGCTCCAAATTCATCCAACATTCCTTTACTGGCTTTGTAAGCACCATTGTATTCGGCAACTTCTTCTCCCATTAAATAAATGCTTTCATCTCTGCGCATCTCTTCGCTCATTGCTTCGCAAATTGCTTCTCTGAATTGAACTGTCTTCATCTAAATCTAATTGTTGTTAATTTTAACAGCAAAAGTAATGAAATTATGAAGAAAAAAAAGGCACTTTTAGTGTAAATTAATTTCTTAAACTTTGAGGTTCTTTTTGTAGCGTATTCTTTTGAAGTATTCCTATCTTTCTTATGTATTATGCTTTTTTAAGCCTGTAAAATCTACTTTTTTATGATACAATTTTTATATTCACCTTGCGGATCTCTTCTGATTTTTTTTATGTTGGAATTTTTATGATGCTATCACTTATGTCTATTTGAATTAATATCTTAGATTTTTTCTCATTGAGGAAACGAGGCGTTTTTATGTGTTTTTTTTAGAAAAGAAAGATTTACAGGAAGCAGCAAAAATCGCAATCGATTTCGATGATTTCTTAGAACAAAAAATTTATTATGCATGCATAGTATTTTTTGTAAAAAAGGCGTAACTTTGTAAAATCAAAATAAAATCAAAAATCTCAAAATTTATGAAAATATTGGTATGTATTAGCCATGTGCCTGATACCACTTCAAAAATTAATTTTACAGAAAACGACACACAGTTTGATACAAACGGAGTTCAGTTTGTAATCAATCCGTATGATGAGTTTAGTTTAACAAGAGCCATGTGGTTTAAGGAAAAACAAGGCGCATCTGTAACAGTTGTAAATGTTGGAAACGCAACAACAGAACCTACCTTACGAAAAGCATTGGCCATTGGTGCAGATGCTGCAATCCGTGTGAATGCAGCAGCAACAGACGGCTTGTTTGTTGCAAAGCAATTGGCAGAGGTTGTTAAAAATGGGGGTTACGATTTAGTATTGACAGGAAGAGAATCGATCGATTATAATGGGGGTATGGTTCCTGGAATGTTAGCTTCATTAGTCGACTTTAATTTTGTGAATGGCTGCGTAGGTATTGAAGTAGACGGAACTGAAGTTTCTTTAGTAAGAGAAATAGATGGAGGAAATGAAACACATGCATCTACCTTACCAATGGTGGTAGCTGGGCAGAAAGGAATTGTAGAAGAGTCTGATTTAAGGATTCCGAACATGCGAGGAATTATGATGGCAAGAAAAAAACCATTAACGGTTGTTGAGCCTTTAGAAATAGAGAACGCAACTGCTGCACAATCTTATGAAAAACCAGCACCAAAAGGAGCTGTGAAATTGATAGCTGCAGACAATATTGATGCGTTGATTGACTTATTACATAACGAAGCAAAAGTAATATAAACGGTATTATTGTTTCAACGTGTTCATGTTTTGGAACTTATAAAAAAACAATTCACAAATAAAACATTTACCAACTAAAAAATATAAGCATATGTCAGTTTTAGTATTTGCCGATTCATCGGAAGGAAAATTTAAAAAATCTGCTTTTGAAGTCGTTTCCTACGGGAAAAGAGTTGCAGAACAATTAGGAACCACTGTTGCCGTTGTTACCATAAACGCTTTAGACGTTTCAGAATTATATACCTATGGTGCAGAAAAAGTGTTGACGGTATCTAATGAGCAATTAAAAACATTCAATGCAAAAGGATATACTTCAGTACTTCAACAGGCAGCAACTGCAGAAAATGCAAGCATTGTTGTGTTAGATTCGAGTATTAATGTCTTGCATGTAGCTCCAATGTTAGCTGTTGCGATGAATGCTGGTTATGCATCAAATGTTGTCGCTTTGCCAAGTGAAGTAGCTCCCTTTACCATAAAAAGGAAAGCATTCTCAAACAAAGGTTTTAGCAATACGGTTATGAATACAGAAAATAAGATCATTGGAGTTGCAAAGAATTCTTACGGAGTGCACGAAAACCCAGTATCAGGAACTTCTGAAAGTTTTGATGTTACCCTATCGGAGTCAGATTTCGGTGTAACATCAGAAAAAGTAGAAAAAGCCTCTGGAAAAGTAACCATTGCAGATGCGGATACGGTTGTTTCAGCCGGGAGAGGGTTGAAAGGTCCAGAAAACTGGGCAATGATTGAGGAGTTGGCCGAAGTTTTAGGTGCTGCAACTGCCTGTTCCAAGCCCGTTTCAGATTTAGGTTGGCGTCCTCATGGAGAACATGTTGGACAAACCGGAAAACCAGTTGCTTCCAATTTATATATTGCCATTGGTATTTCGGGTGCGATTCAGCATTTAGCAGGAATTAACGCATCAAAAGTAAAAGTTGTCATTAACACAGATCCAGAAGCACCTTTCTTTAAAGCGGCAGACTACGGTATCGTTGGAGATGCATTTGAAGTAGTACCTGTATTGATTGAAAAATTAAAAGCATTTAAGGCTGCATAAGTTTTTATAAATTACAGCGAATATTTAAAGGTTTCACACATATTTTTTATTAAATTGTGCCCAATAAAAGGGCTATCTGGTTTTAGGTATTCTCCTAAATTTGATAGCTTTTTTTATTTTATGAAGATTATTTATGAGTTTGATAAAACTTACTATAAAAGGAATTTCTTATAGCCAAACCCAAAGTGGCGCTTATGCTTTGGTATTAAGTGAAATGGACGGTACGAGAACCTTACCGATTATTATTGGTGCTTTTGAAGCACAATCTATTGCGATTGCTTTGGAGAAAGAAATTAGACCTCCAAGACCGCTTACACATGATTTATTTAAAACTTTTTCTGATCGATTTTCAATCCAGATTCAACAAGTCATTATCCATAAATTGGTGGATGGTGTCTTTTACTCGAGTTTAATTTGTGAAAAAGAGGGTGTTGAAGAAATTATAGATACAAGAACTTCAGATGCCATTGCGATAGCTGTTCGTTTTGAAGCACCAATTTATACTTATGAAAATATCTTAGACAAAGCAGGTGTAAATTTAAATGTTGATGAGGAATTCGATCTTTATGAAGAAAATGATCCTGAGGAAGACAAAATTGAATTAGAAGCCGTTTTTCCTGAGAAGGAATCTGCTTTTTCTAGAAGTTCCCTGAAAGAATTACACCAACAATTAGAGAAAGCTGTTGACAATGAAAATTATGAATTGGCAGCAAAAATTAGAGACGAAATCAGTAAAAGATAATAATCAGCCCTACCCCATGAAAAAAATAGTTTTAATTGCTTTTTGTTTGTTCTCTATTCTTAGTTTTTCTCAAGAATTAGATTCAGTTAAAATAGTAGAAAATCAGACAGAAGAAGTTACCGAATTTTTGGAGCAAAATAAACAGACTACTTTATTAGTTGCTGAAGTTGCAGACGAAAGCTCGCCAAAAACATTAAAAGAAACGACCACTAATGTCGCTGAAGACTCCAGTACAATCATAGCAAGTCAAGGTTTTTCAATGCAGAGTTTATGGAGAGGTGTGTTAGGGATGATTTCTTTAATTATAATTGCCTTTTTATTTAGTAGCAATCGAAAAGCCATTGATTGGAAAAAAGCAGCAATAGGCTTGTCGCTTCAACTTATAATCGCAATTGGTGTTTTAAAAATTCAATTAGTTCAGTCGATCTTCGAATTTATTGGAGGAATCTTCATTGAAATATTGGAGTATACCAAAGCTGGTAGTGAATTCTTATTTGCTGGAATGGTTGGCGATACAACTACTTTTGGGTACATTTTTGCCTTTCAAGTACTGCCAACGATCATCTTCTTTTCAGCCCTCACCTCACTTTTCTTTTATTTAGGGATTATTCAAAAAATAGTAAAGTTTATGGCTATGGTTTTGACCAAATTTCTAGGAATATCTGGAATGGAAAGTCTCTCTGTTGCAGGAAATATCTTTTTGGGCCAAACCGAAGCACCTTTATTAATTAAGGCTTATTTGGAGAAAATGAACAAATCTGAAATGCTTTTGGTGATGGTAGGAGGGATGGCCACTGTTGCAGGTGCTGTTTTAGCAGCTTATATTGGGTTTTTAGGTGGAGGAGATAAAGCTTTAGAATTGGTTTTTGCAAAACATTTATTAGCTGCATCCGTAATGGCTGCTCCTGGTGCCATTGTCATCTCTAAAATACTTTATCCACAAACAGAAAAAGTAAATACAGACGTTACTGTTTCCCAAGAAAAAATAGGATCAAACATTTTAGATGCAATCGCAAACGGGACCACCGAAGGTTTGCGTTTAGCGGTCAATGTAGGAGCCATGTTGTTGGTTTTTGTGGCCGTAATTGCAATGTTAAATGGAATTTTAGGCTGGGTTGGAGATATTACAACATTAAATTCTTGGATGGCGGAAAATACGACTTACAATAGTTTCTCTATTGAAGCCATCTTAGGGTACGCTTTTGCGCCTCTAATGTGGCTAATAGGGGTCGCAACAGAAGATATGACGTTGATGGGACAATTACTCGGAATCAAATTAGCTGCAAGTGAATTCGTTGGATACATACAGTTAGCAGAATTAAAAAATGTAGCAAATGCCTCACATTTAACCTATAATAAGTCGATTATTATGGCTACCTATATGCTGTGTGGTTTTGCAAATTTTGCTTCTATTGGAATTCAAATTGGAGGAATTGGTTCTTTAGCGCCAGGACAAAGAAAAACCTTGTCAGAGTTTGGAATGAAAGCACTTATTGGAGGTACCATTGCATCGTTAATGTCTGCTACCATCGCTGGAATGATTATTGGATAATAGCGAATTACAACCGATCCAATTTTAAAAAAAAGGATCTAAAAACTCCAATCATCTTTTATATTTTATTTGTTATTTTTACAGAGGTTATTTTACAATTAAACGCACAGATTACAACATGAAACAATATCACGATTTAGTACAACACGTTTTAGAGAACGGGAACGAAAAAGGAGATCGAACAGGTACCGGAACAAAAAGTGTTTTTGGGTATCAAATGCGTTTTGATTTGAGTGACGGTTTTCCGATGGTAACCACTAAGAAACTGCATTTAAAGTCTATTATTTATGAATTACTCTGGTTTATAAAAGGGGATACCAATATTAAATACTTGCAAGAAAACGGTGTTAAAATATGGAATTCTTGGGCCGATGAAAATGGAGATTTAGGACCTGTTTATGGACATCAGTGGCGGAATTGGAACAGTGATGATATTGATCAATTACAAGAAGTAATCGCTACCTTAAAGAGCAACCCAAACAGTAGAAGAATGATGGTTTCTGCTTGGAATCCAAGTGTAATGCCAGATACATCTGTTTCTTTTTCAGAGAATGTGGCCAATAATAAAGCCGCATTACCTCCCTGTCACGCCTTTTTTCAATTTTATGTTGCCGACGGTAAGTTGTCATGTCAGCTCTATCAAAGAAGTGCAGATATCTTTTTAGGAGTTCCTTTTAATATTGCGAGTTATGCATTGTTTACAATGATGATGGCGCAAGTTTGTGGGTATGAAGCAGGAGAATTTATACACACTTTTGGAGATGCACATATTTACAACAATCATCAAGAACAATTAGAATTACAGCTAAGTAGAGAATTAAGACCTTTGCCTACGATGAAGATCAATCCAAAAATTACCAATATTTTTGATTTTGATTTTGATGATTTTGAATTGATAGATTACAATCCACATCCACATATAAAAGGAAAAGTTGCGGTATAATAACCGATAAAAGACTTTAAGCGATAGTGCTTTCCAAGTATGATTTCAAAAAAATGCTATTTTAATTATGATTACATTGATTGCTGCAATTTCAACGAACAACGCCCTAGGGAAAGACAACGATTTAATTTGGCGGTTACCTGCTGACTTAAAGCGGTTCAAGAAAGTGACCTCAGGACATCATATCCTAATGGGTAGAAATACTTTCGAATCGATTGGAAAACCCTTACCAAATAGAACCTCTGTTATTATTACCAGAAATAACAACTACAAAAAAGAAGGCTGTCTCATTGCCTATTCTTTAGAAGAAGCCATCGCATTTACAGAAGGTAAAGATGCATTTATTATAGGAGGTGCTCAGGTGTACAAACAGGCCTTAGAAAATAATTTGATCGATCAATTAGATATTACGAGAGTGCATCAGGAATTTGAAGCGGATGTTTTTTTTCCTGAAATTGATTCCACTGTTTGGAAAGAAATTTATAGAGAAGATTTTCTAGCAGATGAGAAAAACGCATACGATTATAGTTTTATTAGTTATCAGAAAATTTAATTAATTCGATCCGATCTAAATCCACCTCCGAGTGTCATTTTGTATTTTCTTTGTGCGAATAAAAAGTAATTAAATAGTTTGTGATTTACCTCATATCCATAATCTACTGTTGGCAGATACGCAATGCTGTTTTCATAAATATCTTGACGAAATTGCCTCGGATTTTGAGCTCTTTGATTCCATATAGTAACCCATATACGATTTCTAGCTTCTAAGTAGCTTTGATTGTAAAATCCTTCAGGTAGTGCAATCGAATTCAAATAAGCTGTAAAACCAGGATCTATAATGATGATCTCATAGGCCAAGCTGTCATTTGCTATTCGAACAGGTGGCTCCTTTTTACTTTTTTTATTTTCTATGGATTGAGAACCACAAGCATAAAAAAGAAATCCAACAATGAGTATTGCGAAAAGCTGTTTTAAAAGTTTCATAACCAGTAGTTTTATTCTTGTAAAGTTGCAGAAATTTTTCTAGATTAGAACGATCTTTAGCACTTTTAACATTAATTTTATCTTCTAAAACAACAAAATGAAAACGAGATGCTTTTGGGTAAATGATAGCCAAAAATACATAGACTACCACGATAAAGAATGGGGATTGCCTGTTTTTGAGGATGCTGTTTTGTTTGAATTTTTAATTTTAGAAACCTTTCAAGCCGGTTTAAGTTGGATTACAATTCTTAATAAAAGAGAAAATTTTAGAAGTGCATTTGATAATTTCGATTACAAAAGAATCGCAAAATATTCAGCATCTAATTATGCATCGTTGTTACAAGATCCCGGAATTATTAGAAATAAGTTGAAAATCAAAAGTGCCATTACGAACGCTCAATTATTTATGGAAATTCAGAAAGAATTTGGCTCCTTTTCAAACTTCATTTGGGCTTATGTGCAAGGAAAACCAATTCGAAACAATTTTCATAAAAAAGAGGATGTTCCTGCAACAACACCGCTGTCAGATACAATTTCTAAAGATTTAAAAAAACGTGGATTTAAGTTTGTAGGTCCTACAGTAATCTATGCGTTTATGCAAGCTGTGGGTATGGTCAACGATCATACAACAGACTGTTTTAAATATCAGCAATAAAAAAGCGAGTAAAATAAAAGCTAGTTTCCTGTAAATAAACGAATAGCAACAAAAACAATAAGCGTAATACTTCCATAAATTAATAAATTCTTGGCCGCATTTTTATAGTGTATTTTATGACTTTTTATATCTTTTTTGTAGCTGTAAATTGCTAAAATCAAAAAAGAAATTATGAAAAAAACCATAAATAGAATTCTACCAGAAGTGAAATATGCAGCTAAAAACATCGTATTTTCTTTATAAGTTATTTAATAATAGAATTTGAAACAGTTTTAGGTGTCATGAAGATTCTATATATTGTGTGTTTAAATAGATCTTGCAAAATTACAAATTAAATGAAGAAAGCCATCGTTTTTGGAGCAACTTCTGGTATTGGAAAATCGCTGACCGAAATTCTAATTAAAGAAGGCTATAAAGTTGCAGTTACAGGAAGAAGATTAGCGCTATTAACTGCGTTAAAAAAACAACATCCAGCTTCAATTTTGGTGAAACAGAATGACATTCAGGATGTTGCCGATGTAGAAAAAGTTTTTAATGAAATTGTAGTAGAATTCAAGAGCATCGACCTAATCGTGCAAAGCTCAGGAGTAGGGTATGTAAACCCAAAACTTGAGTGGGAGCAACAAAAACAAACCATTAATACAAATGTTTTGGGATGCACGAGACTATATATATTAGGGTATAATTTATTTAAAAAACAACAATTTGGTCAGTTGGTGGGTATTTCCTCTATTGCATCCCTTCGAGGAAATCGTTCTGCACCTGATTATTTTGCTTCTAAAGCCTACCAAAAAGCGTATTTAGAAAGCCTTTATATAAAAACAAAATCAATCCAATCAAAAAAAGTTTACATCACTGAAATAAGACCAGGATTTGTAGATACTCCTATGGCATTGGGAGAAGCAGTTTTTTGGATGGTTCCTTTAGACAAAGCTGCAAAACAGCTTTATACAGCCATCAAAAAGAAAAAAAGAGTCGCCTATATTTCCAAGCGTTGGACTCTGGTTGCAATCGCGCTTAAATTGATGCCAGCTTGGGTTTTAAAAAAAGTACTTTAATCAATAAAAATAGATACCATGAAAAATAAAATAGCGGCCGTACATCAATTCCATACAGCATTCAATTTAAACATAAAAGATACACCCACCGTGGCCATTTCAGAGGATCGTAAAAAGTTACGTTTTGAGTTAATGAAAGAAGAAAACGAAGAATATTTAGAAGCCGCAGAAAATAATGATCTTGTTGAGGTTGCAGATGCTTTAGGCGACATGTTATATATTCTCTGTGGTACCATTATCGAACACGGAATGCAGGACAAGATTGAAGAAGTATTCAATGAAATTCAACGAAGTAATATGAGTAAATTAGGCGAAGATGGAAGCCCAATTTATAGAGAAGATGGTAAGGTTTTAAAAGGGCCTAATTATTTTAAACCTAACATTGGCGCTATTTTAGAAAAGTAGAAACTTTTTTTGTCGATGCGATGAAATGACTCAATGCTACTTGAAAGATTAAAGTCCAATCTGCATTCCTTCAAAAGCGACACGAAAACCTTCTTTTTCTAGTGTTTTCCGTTCCGTTGAATTTTCTTGAAGCGCATGATTGGTATGGTTGAAATGAATAAAAATAACTTTTTGTTTTGTAGCAAAAGTTTCGTTTTTAAATAGCCCAACCGTTTCTTCAATAAATGGATGTGGAATTTCTGACATGGGACGGTTGACTTCACCCGATTTTAAAAATGTTGCATCTAAAAAAGCAATATCTACTTTTTTTACTTCTTCGACAATATCCTCACTCCACTTCGCCCACTTGTTGATGTCTGGAATAAACAATGCCGTTTTCTGTTTTCCTGCTATTTTATATCCAACGGTCTCCGAAAACTCATCCCGATGTGGCACTACAAAAGGAGTCACTTTTAGGTGGTTGTTTAATGCGATTGTAGTTTGATGCGCTAACTCAGTAAAAACAATATTTCCTAATTTCACCAATTGATTCCATGGTCCATTAGTAGAAAGATAGGCCTTCATTTTTGGCATTGTAAAAATACGAATGCCTTTCCCTCCGAATGCTTCCCGACCAAAATACATCAAACCACTATAATACCCAATGTGTGCATGAGTCAAAAAGACGCCGTCAATTAGGGATGTTTTTTTTACATGATTTTGTTCTAAGTTGGCCAGTTGGGTTGCTATGTTTGGAGTTGCTTCAAACAGCCATTTTGATTTTTTTCAAGATCAATTAAACCCAGTGACACCACTTTTTGTTTTTTTAGATGTCCCGTGTAAAAATTGCGACAGCATTCTTTTTGACAACCGATATGTGGATACCCCGCATCCTGAGCTGTCCCTAATAAAGTAATGTATTGTTGACTCTTAAGAATAGGGGAAAGAATAGCTTTCTTTTTTGGGGCTTCACAAGCAATGAATACACAAAAAAAGAGTAAGAATTGTATTTTCTGCATCAAACGAATTTCCTATAAAGTTACAAAAAAGAAAAAACCCCAACAATGTTGAGGTTTCAAAAATATATTTTACAAAAAAAACTATAGCTGAACTCTCCAACCATAAGGGTCTTCCGTTTTGTTTGTTTGTAGATCTGTAATCGTTTTTTTCAATAAAGACGCATAACTTGCTTCTAGTTTTGGCAAATCATAATCGGTATTTTGATAACCAAAACCTGATATAGGTGAGATGACAGCAGCAGTTCCAGCACCAAACATTTCTTGTAAACTTCCCGCTTGAGCAGCAGCAATAACTTCAGAAACGGAAATTTTTCGTACTTCCATGCTAAGCCCAAGGTCATTCGCAATCTGAATGATACTTTTACGTGTAATTCCGTCTAAAATTCGATCATTAGTCGGACTTGTAATCAATGTGTCATTGATTCTGATAAAAATGTTCATGGCACCCGCTTCTTCAATATATTCGTGGGTATTGTCATCGGTCCAAATTACTTGATTGTAGCCCTTTTCAATGGCCAATTGTGTTGGGTAAAACTGTGCGGCATAGTTTCCACCAGCTTTGGCAAAACCAACACCACCATTTGCAGCTCGGGCATACTTCTCTTCAATTAAAACTTTGATTTCACCTGCAAAATAAGCTCCAGAAGGCGCTGTACAGATGACAAATTTGTAGGCATCAGCAGGAGAGGCATGAAAGCCATTTCCAGACGCAAACATAAAGGGCCTAATGTATAAAGAACTGCCTTCATTTTTTGGAATCCACTGGTTGTCAATCTCCAATAGTTTTTTTAAGCCCTCCATGAAAATTGACTCTGGAATTGCAGGAATCATTAGTCTTTCTGCAGATTTATTGAGTCTTTTAAAGTTTTCTAAAGGACGAAATAGCAACGTGTTTTCATCAGCATCTTTGTAGGCTTTCATACCTTCAAAAATAGATTGTCCATAATGAAATATTTTAGAAGAAGGATCTAAACTAATTGGCGAATAGGCCTTAATAACCGGAGTTTTCCATGTGCCGTTCACAAAATCACACTCTAACATGTGGTCTGAATATACACTTCCAAAAGGTAAATTATCAAAATCTACAGAATCTATTTTGGATTTTTTGGTGTGTTGAATTTCAATATTTAATGCCATTTTTTAATTGATTATAGGTCGCAAAGGTACATAATTTTATGTTTCTGATTCTCTATTTAGCCCTAGGTTTTATTGTTTAAAACCTTATATTTGTATGTATCACGTTAAAACGATTTAGAATGAAATCATGGATTCAATTTTGTGCAGTTGCCCTGCTACTATTTACAGCATGTAAAGAAGTGAAAACTACGGAAAAAGAAGTTGTAGAAGTTTCATCAGCCTATCAATCTTTTGGAGATGTTATTACAGAAGAAAATGCTCTTTCTTCAGAAGAAGTATACGCTCAAATGAAAGTATTGCAGGTAGGAGATACCCTTCCAGTAAAATTCATTTCTACCATTAAAGAGGTGTGTACTAGTAAGGGATGTTGGATGAAGTTGCCTTTATATGAAGCCGAAGAAACGATGGTGCGTTTTAAAGACTATGGTTTTTTTATGCCACTAGATTCGCAAGGAAAAGATGTGATTGTTGAAGGAATCGCGTTTGTAAAACAAACTTCAGTAGAGGAATTACAACATTATGCAAAAGATGCAGGAAAATCAACCCAAGAAATTGCAAATATTAAAGTGCCAGAAACCACCTTTGCTTTTGAAGCAAATGGCGTTTTATTAAAAACAAAATAACCCGTTGAAAAGAGAAATCATCATTACCTCAGATGGTTCTACAACCATACAGCTTCCCGATTGGAATGAACAATACCATTCAAAGCACGGTGCCATACAAGAAGCTTATCACGTTTTTTTAAATACGGGATTTTTTAAAATTGACTTACAAGAAATCACTATTTTAGAAATCGGTTTTGGAACCGGTTTAAATGCTTTTATTACATTTTTAGAAGCGAAGAAATTGCAAAAAAAAGTAAATTATGTAGGTGTAGAAGCCTATCCAGTTTCCGTGGAAGAAATTCAGGGGTTGAATTATGTTTCCGAATTAAAAGCCCTTGAATTTCAATCTATTTTCGATGAAATGCACCGTATCTCATGGGAAAAAGAGCATTCCGTTTCAAAAGATTATCAATTATTGAAGCGCAAACAGTTTTTTCAGGATATTCAAGATACTGCTGCTTTTGATTTAATCTATTTTGATGCGTTTGGAGCACAAAATCAACCCGAATTGTGGACCGAAGAAATCTTTTTAAAAATGTATAAAGCCATTAAAAAACAAGGTGTTTTAGTAACCTACTCCGCAAAAGGAAGTGTTCGAAGAGCCATGCAAGCTGTTGGTTTTAGAGTAGAAAGATTGCCAGGTCCTCCAGGAAAAAGAGAAATGCTAAGAGCAACAAAAATATAAATTAACCCCATGAAAATACGAAGGAAATTTGGGAATCAAAAGAAATCAAAGCCACAAAAAGGTGCTTTTCTAGTGCTGCTTTTAGTGCTGGTTCTATTTCTTTGGTTCAAAGCAGAAAGTTTGATTGCTGTATTGTTTTAAAACAAACAAGAGCCTGCTCTAGAGATACTAACCTATATAAAAACAATCCTTGTGGCGATAGAAAAAATAATTTTAGGAATAGATCCAGGAACTACCATTATGGGTTTTGGATTGATAAAAGTCGTTGGAAAGAAGATGGAATTTATTCAAATGAATGAATTGATGCTCCAGAAATACGATGACCATTATCTAAAACTAAAACTCATTTTTGAGCGGACGGTTGAATTGATTGACACATATCATCCAGATGAAATTGCCATTGAAGCGCCTTTTTTTGGTAAAAATGTACAATCCATGTTAAAGTTAGGCAGAGCGCAAGGTGTTGCTATGGCCGCAGGTTTGTCAAGAGAAGTTCCGATTACAGAATACCTGCCGAAGAAAATTAAAATGGCCATTACTGGAAATGGTAACGCCAGCAAAGAACAAGTAGCGCTTATGCTAAAGTCACTATTGGACTTAAAGACATTGCCAAAAAACCTCGATGCAACCGATGGTCTCGCAGCAGCAGTGTGTCATTTTTACAATTCAGGAAAAGTGGTTGGTGGAAAAAATTATACTGGTTGGGCAAGTTTCGTGAAGCAAAATCCTTCAAAAATTAAATAAACACTTAACAATGATCAATTATCATCGCTATGAAATTAACCGATCCCTGATAATTGATACCTATAACTGATCTCTGATTTTGGCTGGAATTTACATACATATCCCGTTTTGCAAGCAAGCTTGTTTTTATTGCGACTTTCATTTTTCTACCTCATTGAAAAAGAAGGATGCATTGATTTCATGTTTGGTCAAAGAAATTGAGCTTAGAAAAGAAGAGTTGAACAACGAAATTGTGGAAACAATTTATTTTGGTGGTGGTACCCCAAGTATGTTATCTACCAAAGAGATTTCTCGTTTGATTGATGCAATATATGAACACCATACCATTGTAGTTTCACCAGAGATTACTTTAGAAGCCAATCCAGACGACCTGTCCGAAGAAAAAATAATAGAACTCTCTCATACACCCATCAATCGCCTAAGCATTGGAGTGCAATCTTTTTTCGAGAAAGATTTAACTCTAATGAACCGTGCACATTCCGCTTCGGAAGCCCACGCATCATTAGAAATTGCCACCCGCTACTTTGAGAATATTTCTATTGATTTAATCTATGGAATTCCAGGATTGACTCACAAAGAATGGCAACAAAATATACAAACTGCATTGAGCTTTAACATTCCTCATATTTCGAGTTATGCCTTAACAGTAGAACCAAAAACGGCTTTAGAGGCACTCATTAAAAAAGGGAAGATTGAAAAGGTAGATGACGATTTGGCACAGGAACAATTTGTTATTCTTAGAGATGCACTAGAGAAGGCAAATTTTGTGCATTATGAATTGTCTAATTTTGGAAAAGAAAGTCATTTCAGTAAAAATAATACAGCCTATTGGTTGGGAAAATCGTATCTCGGAATTGGGCCGTCTGCTCATTCTTTTGATGGAAGGCAACGCAGTTGGAATGTTCGAAATAACACACAATATATCAAAGAAATTGAGTTGAATCTGCTGCCAATTGAGAGGGAAGCCCTTTGTGTAACCGATCGGTACAATGAATATGTGATGACGGGTTTACGAACGATTTGGGGTGTTTCTTTGGAGAAAATCAAAGCTAATTTTGGGAATAAATACTTATCCCATATCAACACCGAATCAGAAAAATACATTCAGCAAAAACTTTTATGTATTGAAGATGATACTTTAAAAATCACGAAAGAAGGTGCTTTTTTAGTAGACGGTATCGCTGCTCATTTATTTTTTCTGAATTAGTTTTAGACGAGATTACAGATTCTTGAAATTCTAGTTTTAAAAACCTATATTTGAGTTAATAAGTATCCTTTTCAATACATAAAGCAACTTTTTAATGAAAGCAATTATAGAATACAATTCTCGAAAAATAGCCATTGATGTTTCTAAACCCATTGATATTTCGATTGCCATAGATGCAACAAAAGAAAATGTAAATGCTTGGTATGTAGACGACCCAAAGATCTTTCCCCAAAAATTAGAGGAAGATATTATCAAGGTGACTGAGGGGGCAGTTGTCAATTTTAATAATATTCATTTCAATCCACATTCCCACATTACACATACCGAATGTGTCGGACATATTACAGAAGAGGTGCATTCCGTAAATCAGCATTTAAAACATTTTTTCTTTGTTGCTGAAGTAGTTACTGTGGTGCCAGAAGTTATCAATGGTGATTTTGTGATCTCAAAAAAACAATTGCAAACACAAATAAGAAATAAAAAAAGAGACGCCATTGTCATACGTACATTGCCAAATTTACCCGATAAAAAATCCAAAAGATACTCCAATACAAACCCAACTTATCTTTCAGAAGCGGCTGCAATTTATTTAAAAGAAAATGGAATTAAACATTTATTGATAGACCTGCCTTCGGTTGATAAAGAAAAAGATGGAGGTCAATTATTAGCACACAATGCCTTTTGGAATACTAGTGGAGTCTTAAGAATGGACGCAACCATTACCGAATTTATTTACGTGCCAAATGCCGTTGTAGATGGAGAATATTTACTGAATTTAATGATTGCACCCTTTGAAAATGATGCAACACCAAGCAAGCCCATACTCTATAAAATTTTAGTAGATGAGAAAAAGTAATAAAAGGAAATATGCCATTTATGGGTTTTTAGTCTTTTTATTTTTAGCATTAAAAAGTGTTGTGTATATAGACATTCCTGTAGAAAAATTAAAAGAGAAATATGCCAATAAATTTTCGAGATTTGTTGCAATAGACGGCATGCAAGTACATTACAGAATAGAAGGAAAAGGAATGCCAATTCTATTGGTTCACGGAACCGGTTCTTCCTTGCATACTTGGGATGATTGGACACTGAAACTCAAAGAAAACTATCAAGTAATTCGAATGGATTTGCCCGCTTTTGGTCTTACAGGCCCCAATAAAACTGGGGATTACTCCATTGAGAAATATACCCAATTTTTAGAAGAATTTGTTGCTCAATTGAAACTCGATTCCATGATTTTAGCAGGGAATTCATTAGGTGGAAATATTGCTTGGAACTATGCTTCAAAAAAACCAGAAAAAGTACAGAAACTCATTTTAGTAGACGCAAGTGGATTGCCAACAAACAAACCACAACCTTGGATTTTTAAAATGGCAAAAACACCCGTTTTAAGCAATCTTTTTCTCTACATAACACCCAAAAGCATCATTGAAGACAATCTAAAACAAGTCTATGAAGACGATACTAAGATTACAGATGCACTGATTGCCCGTTTTCATGATTTGACACTCAGAGAAGGGAACCGAAAGGCATTTATAGACCGCGCAAAAATAGATTTTACCCCATCAGAAGCTTCAAAAAAAGAGCAGTTGCAAAATCTCCAAACCCCTACATTATTAATTTGGGGGGCAAAGGATGCTTGGATCCCTTTGGAGAATGGAAAAAGGATGGATGCGCTTTTGCCCAACTCAAAATTAGTAGTACTTCAAAATTCGGGACATGTCCCAATGGAAGAAAACCCAACAGAAAGCTTTAAAGTTTTGAATGAATTTTTACATCAAAAAAATAACTAATTTTAAGCATGCATATAGAACAATTAAGAATTTTTTGTACGGCAAAAAAAGGAGTTACAGCCCATTTTCCTTTTGATAACGTTACGTTGGTTTTTAAAGTAATGGGAAAAATGTTCTTGTTAACAGGGCTGGATTCATGGGAAAATGGCGATCCAAAAATAAACCTAAAATGCGATCCAGAAAAAGCGATTGAACTCCGAGAATCCTATGAAGACATCACAGCAGGTAGGCACATGAGCAAAAGACACTGGAATACCGTTGCGCTAAATACAGGGAATATTTCACAAGATTTTGCAGAGGAACTCATTAATCATTCCTATGATTTGGTAGTCAAAGGGTTGACCAAAAAAATGCAGCAAGAACTAAAGTGTTTATAAGGCTGCAGTTAAGCCCTATAACTTAAAAAGTAAATTTGGATCTGGACAAATACTTTTCCAAATGGCAAGTTCACTTTCAAAAGCCACTCCTGGAAAATCATCTGTATAGTCGAGTCGGCTGAGCATAATTTCAAAATGCAAGTGTGGCACCCAATCACCGTTTTCAGAAGCATTTGCCAAAACAGCAATTTGTGTACCCTTTTTTATACGACTGCCAATCACATGTTTTTGAACACTTTGCACAGTATTGTGCCCATATAAAGTGTAAAAATGAAAGTCCGCTACCTGATGTTTTAAGATCAACAAACCGCCATATCCTTTGGGGTATGCATCATCCGTTACACAAACAACCTCGCCATCTAGAAGGGCATGCACAGGCGTGTTTTCTGGAAGCCAAAAATCCAGCCCAAGATGTATATTTCTGCGCTCAAACCCATTGTCACACTCTCTTTTATAAATATCAGAAGTATACAGCGCACGCTTTTCTAAATAGCCACCCGCAATAATTTTAGTAGGAACCCTTTTTTGGAGTGCTTCCAGTTTTTTTTGAAAAAACGCTAAATCGTTGAATTCTTCAATACCGCCAATAAATGCAGTACTCGTACTCAAGTCTATCTGGTGAATTTCATTTTTGTTTACCGTTGGAAAAAGCGTTGTTAAAGAAAAAAAATCATTCGCAGCCCATTGTTTAAATTTTGCAGAATTCGGGTGAATTGTATACCCATACTTATTTTTAAAGTTTTGAAAAGCCAGTGCAGTATCCATTCCATAAAAATAAGATAAAGTTCAGAAATCCGTCCACAAACATTTCATATTCTTTGTAGATTTGTTCTAAAATGATTGAAATGGTGCTTCAAGGAAATATAGTTGATATTTTGGGCAAACGAATCTATAAAGGAGAAGTTTGTGTTGAAAATGGTGTAATTACTCAAATTAGACCTGTAAATCATACTATAGAAAACTTTATACTACCAGGTTTTGTAGATGCACATATTCATATTGAAAGTTCCATGTTGGTGCCTTCCGAGTTTGCAAAAATTGCAGTGCTACACGGTACCGTTGCAACCGTTTCTGATCCGCATGAAATAGCCAATGTTTTGGGAGTGAAAGGCGTGGAGTTTATGATTGAAAATGGGAAGAAAGTCCCCTTGAAATTTAATTTTGGAGCACCCTCATGTGTACCAGCAACTTCCTTTGAAAGTGCAGGTGCCCTGATTGATGCTGAAGATATTAAAAAAATGATGGAAAACCCAGACATCAAATACTTGGCAGAAATGATGAATTATCCAGGTGTTTTGTTTGACGATCCAGAAGTACTTGCGAAAATGCAACACGCAAAAAACAATCGCAAACCCATAGACGGGCATGCACCAGGTTTGAGAGGCGAGGAGCTAAGCAAGTATATTGCTGCCGGAATTTCTACAGACCATGAATGTTATTCCTATGACGAAGCCTTAGAAAAGCTGCAAAAAGGAATGAAAATTATTATTAGAGAAGGAAGTGCTGCTAAAAACTTTGAAGCACTCATCGACTTAGTACCCACTCATTATGAAAAGATGATGTTTTGTTCCGATGACAAGCACCCCGATGATTTACTGCTCGGGCACATCAATCTACTATGTGAGAGAGCTGTTGCAAAAGGAATAGACATCTTTAAAGTGTTGCAAGTGGCCTGTATAAACCCTGTAAAGCATTATGGTTTAGAGGTTGGTTTATTACAAAAAGGAGATCCAGCCGATTTTATTGTAATCGAAGATCTAGAAAAATTCAAAGTGCTAGCAACCTACATCAATGGAGCGTTGGTTGCCAAAAATGGGACCTCATTTGTAAAAGACCTAACTTTTGACGTCTTGAATAATTTCAATACAGATCTAAAGAAGACCCCCGACTTTAAGTATCTATCAACAGCTCAGAGAATTCGAGTGATAGAGGCCTTGGATGGTGAACTCGTAACGCATCTAATGGAAGCAGAGAGTCTCATTAAAAATGGCAATCTTGTTTCAAACACCACAACAGATGTTTTAAAAATGACGGTTGTAAATCGCTATAAAAATAAAAAACCAGCCATAGCATTTATTAAGAATTTTGGGTTAAAAGAGGGCGCTATTGCCAGTTCGGTAGGGCACGATTCCCACAATATCATAGCCGTAGGTGTATCCGATGAAGCCCTTTGCAAAGCGGTAAATTTAATTATTGAAAATAAGGGAGGTGTTTGTGCCGTTACCGATTCAGAAGAAAAAATAGTCCCCTTGCCAGTCGCAGGAATTATGTCCGACAAGTCTGCACAAGAAATTGGCGCGGCTTATGCAACAATAGATACCATGGCTAAAGAAATGGGTAGTTCGTTAAGAGCACCCTATATGACCTTGTCTTTTATGGCATTATTAGTTATACCTGCTATAAAATTATCCGATAAGGGGTTGTTTGACGGAGCCTCTTTTTCATTTACCTCTTTAGAAATATAAACCCTTTTACAGGAATCATAAAACGCCAAGAAAGTCTTATTTAAAACACTACTTTTGTCCATATCAACCTAAAAAACACCATGAGTTTACAGCAAGATTTAGAAAATAGAAGTGGGAATCAATGCGAATTGTGTTCCTCAAAAAAGAAACTATTCGTTTATGAAGTAAAACCAACGATTGCGTCTAATCGAAGTGGTGTAGATGGGAGTTTACTTGCTTGTGAAACTTGTATCACACAAATAGACCATCCAGAAATTACAGAAGCAAATCATTGGCGGTGTTTAAACGATTCTATGTGGAGCGAACACAGCGCTGTAAAAGTCGTTGCTTGGCGCTTATTGTCTCGATTACGAAATGAAGGCTGGCCAAAAGATTTATTGGATATGATGTATTTGGAAGATGACGATTTGCGTTTTGCAAAAGAATCTGGAGATCATTTAGACGACAGTGAAAGAATAATACATAGAGATGTAAACGGTGCTATTTTACAGGCAGGAGATGCTGTGGTTTTAATCAAAGATTTAAAAGTAAAAGGGTCTAGTATGGTTGCCAAACAAGGAACTGCAGTGCGTAGGATTTTATTAGATCATGAGAACGCAAAATTTATTGAAGGAAAAATAGGACCTACTCAAATTGTAATCATTACCGATTATGTAAAGAAAATGCCAGAAAAGGAATAATTTTTTTAAAAGACCTATTACGTAAACATCGATTACAACATTTGCTGTTGTTTTTTATAAAAAGAATCGGCTTGTAATTTCATTAAATTGCGGGCCATATTTTGTTTATAGGCATACAGTTCTTCCTCATCAGAAAGCGCTTTGTAGACACTGTTGTTTGTTAAAATATCTGCTTGTAACAGTTGTTTTCTTTGATTTTTTTGTTGCAAGCCCCATGTTTTTAGAGCCGCTTCATGGTCTTCCAATTTAAAATCATATTCGCCTTTGGGTGAAATTAATTTCGCAAATATGGGTGATGTTTCAATTGCCAGAAAACAATAAAAAGATGAAAAATGAGGGCAGCCAAGGTAATTTTTTAAGGGCATTTATTCGCGCCATCAAACCGTCAAAATTTGCAATAATAGGCTGTGTTTTGGATACTGCTATTTGCTGAGTTTGTTGCAAATCTGCAATGGCCAATTCTTTTTTCTTTATTTTTTCTAAATTCTCTTTCTTTAGTTGATATAAAGCAACCATCGTCGCATCATGTTTTTCTCTTTTTTCTTTGTATACCGGTCCTTTTCCCAATAATTTTGTACCTTTTCTGCCTTCCGCTTCTGCAATATCGGTTTCGTACAATGCATTTGTTTCGGATTCTTTTGAAAGAATTTCTGCCTTTAACACATCTATTTCTAATTTTTTCTTTGTGATTTCTGGTGTAAATTGGGCTGCTATTTGTGCTTTGTTATCCAACGTCATCTGGTTTTTCTCTCCCAATAGTATTTGATTGATTTCTTTTTCAAACAATTTTAATTCCAAAGGTTTCGATATGACAATCGCAATAATTACGGCGAGTACAATTCTTGGCGAAGCTTGTAGAAATTCATTCCACTCAGCATCCGTTTTTTTTATAGTTGCCACAATAAAACGGTCTAAGTTAAAAATTAACAATCCCCAAATTATTCCAAAAAAAATAGCTGAGTACACATTGTCAAAAACAGTATACAACGCATAACTCCCTGCAATGGTTGCCATAATTGCAGTAAAGAAAATAGTACCGCCAATCCCAACATATTTATTTTGTTCACCATTGGAGCAGTTGTCTATTAAATTTTGGTCAACACCAGCACATGTAAGGAAGAAGTTTTTAAGCATGATTTGAGTTTTGTGTTTAATAGGAGAACGTTTTTAGACGGGTTTTGTTACATATGTAAATGACATTCGGTGGACTTCATTCAATTTTCAATAGTTAAAGACGCGTTATTATAATTTTAGTAAGAAGTACATTTGTTATATTTGTAGTAACATCAAAAAAGAAGAAAACATGAAAGAAAAATTAATTTTACTGGCAACCATCCTTTTGTTTGCTTCTTGTGGGACAAAGAAATTCAATCAGAAATGGTTGGAAAAAAAAGCACCAGAAACTTTTAAAGCAAGGTTTGAAACCACCCAAGGGAACTTTGATATTGAAGCTAAAAGAGTCTGGTCTCCAAAAGGAGTTGATCGTTTGTATCAACTAATAAAATATGGTTATTATGACGATGTTGCGATTTATAGAGTGGTGCCCAATTTTGTTGCCCAATTCGGAATTCACAATGATTCTATAATCAATAAAAGTTGGAGAGAAGGCATTGAAGACGAGCCTGTAGTCCTAAAAAACAATGCCATGACCATCTCGTTTGCAAGAGGCGCTGTTAAAACAAGATCGAATCAAATATTTATCAATTTAAAAGACAACAACCGTTTAGATACGGCAGACTATTCTGGAGTTGTGGGTTTTCCTGCAGTCGCAAAAATAACAACAGGGAAAGACAATGTATTGAAATTCTATGACGGTTATGGAGACCGGTTAGGGACCCAACAAGGAAAAATAAATAAATTTGGAAATGCTTTTTTAAGAGAGAAATATCCAAAAGTAGATTATATTCTTAAAGCCTACCTTATCAAATAAAAAAAAAAGCCGCTTAGCGGCTTTTTTTTATTTGTTTTTTGTGTAAATGTAGAAATTGGGATCTACATCAAAATCTGCGTTCTTTTCTTTAAAGTGTTTTGTCTGCATCTTTGAAGTCGGATACAACCACATTGGTTTTTCATTGACAAAAATTCTTACTGGCATTTTAAAACCCTTTACAACGTTTTCCCATTTATAGGACAGCATCCCATTTTGAAGTTGAGATTCTAAGATTGGAATTCTAACATCCCTTAAATATTGATCGAAAACTGCCGTTAAATCAATCCCAATTTCTGTACTTAAAAAATTCTCAATTTGAACAGTTGTCACCGTTTGATGATAAAAAACAGCATTCATTTTTCTCAGAATACCCCTCCATTTTTCGTCATTGTTTAACAATTGTCTTAAGGTGTGTAATAAGTTTCCACCTTTGTTATACATGTCCGAAGAGCCTTCGCTATTAACATCGTATTGGCCAATAATTGGGTGCTGGTTTGCAATCGAACTGCGCAACCCAATCACATATTCAGAAGCCGCTTTTTTGCCATAATAATAGTCTAAAAACAAGCTTTCAGAATAGTTGGTAAAGCCCTCATGGATCCACATGTCAGCAATGTCTTTATTCGTAATGTTGTTTGCAAACCATTCGTGTCCAGCCTCATGAACAATAATAAAATCAAATTTTAATCCCCAGCCCGTTCCCGATAAATCGCGTCCCAAATAGCCTTTTTTATATTGATTCCCATAGGTTACAGAACTTTGGTGTTCCATGCCCAGATAAGGAACCTCTACCAATTTGAATCCGTCTTCATAAAAAGGATAGGGACCAAACCAATGCTCAAAAGCCTTCATCATTTTTGGTGCATCTTTAAAATGTATTTTGGCTTTTTTAAGGTTATCTCTCAAGACAAAATAATCCATATCTAAGGCCCCTTTTTCGCCCTCAAATACTTCTGAAAAATGCGCGTAATCGCCAATATTTACATTCACACCATAATTATTGATTGGGTTTTTTACCGTCCAATGATATGTTTTAGTTGCTCCATGATCCTCAATTTTTTTTAGTTTTCCGTTTGAAATATTCATCAAATTGCTAGGTACCCTAATGCTAATATCCATGTTTTCAACCTCATCATACATATGGTCTTTGCAGGGCCACCAAACACTTGCCCCCAAACCTTGGCAGGAAGTGGCTACAAAATGATTACCGTTTCGATCTTTTTTCCATGAAAAACCTCCATCCCAAGGAGCGTTAATAGCTTCTTTAGGGTATCCCTGATAGTGTACAACAATACTTTCTGAATTACCGATTTCTTGTTTTTTTACGAGTTGCACAAAATGTGCACTACCCAGAGAAACAACGTCCAATTCTTTGCCGTCTTGGGTTACCTTTGAAATTGTTAAAGGGGCTTGCAAATCGACTTGTAAGGTTTGGTATTCTGACAAAACTGTATAGGTAATGGTGTTTTTTCCTGTGATAAATTTCTTGTCTGGAACCACTTCTAGCTCCAAATGATAATAGGTTAAATCCCACCAAATTCGTTCGGGCGTTATGCTTCCACGTAAAGTATCCTGCTCGGTAAACATCTTTTTTTTACCCAATAAGCCTTGAGCTTGCAAGCCGAATGTATTTAGGATTGCAAATAATAAAAGGAGGTAAGAACGGTATTTCATAATAGTTTTTTTTAGGCTTTCGACAAGTTCAGTGAGATATTGTGAGTTTATACTTTTTATTTCAACTCAAAACCTTTCGCTGGTTTTGCATCTAGTAGGTGCGTTACAAAATAATCCCAACGTTTTCGCGTCATGTATTTTGTCATATCTCCATAACCATGTCTTTTATTTGGAAACAAAATCATATCAAAATCTTTGTTAGCTCTTATTAACGCTTCCACGACCAGCATGGTGTTGGAAGGTGGGACATTGTTGTCCATTGCTCCATGTGTAATTAGGAGCTTTCCTTTTAAATCTTTGGCAATTAATTGATTTGCCTGATTGTCATAATTGGTTGTACCATCTGCTTTTCCTTCGAGGTTTCCTTCCGTTAAAAGCCCTTGCCATTTTTCACCCCAATCTGCTTCATAATTTCGGTTGTCATGATTACCAGCGCTAGAAACTGCTACATCATAAAATTCAGGATATGCAAAAACGGCCCTTGTAGAAGCAAATCCCCCGCCAGAATGCCCCCAAATCCCAACACGATCAATGTCGATCCCCTGGTATTTCTCTGCCAATTGTTTGATGGCCGTTATATTGTCTAGTAAACCATTGTCGCCCATATTGCCATAATATGCATCATGAAAGGATTTGGAGCGCATTGGCGTTCCCATTGCATCTACAGCAACTACCACAAAACCCAATTCGGCAACAGCCTGAAAATCACGCCATACTGCTCTAAAACCATAGTTTCCAATACTTCCCGCTTGAGGTCCTGGGTAAATGTAATTCAATACTGGATATTTTTTACTCGCGTCATAATGGCTTGGCAAACACATGATTCCGTAGATGTCTGTTTTTTCATCGCGTGCTTTTACAGAAAATTCAATAGGTTTTTGCCAGTTTTTTGCTTCTAAGGCAGTAATGTCTGCAGTTTCTAAATCCATTACCTTTTCTCCATTCTTATTCCTTAATACAGCAATTGGTGGGGTAGTAGTGGTAGAATAGGTATCTATAAAATTATTGAAACCTGCAGTAAATTTCACACTGTGTGTTCCTTTTTCAGGGGTTAAGTTACTGAGGTTCGTTCCTTCAAAATTCACTTTATAAAGATAATCGTGATAGGGGTTACCGGCTTCTTTTCCGCCAGCGGTAAAATAAATTTCTCTATTTTTTTGATCCACATTTTTAATTTGTTTTACAATCCAATTTCCAGTAGTAATTTTATTCTTTAGTTTTTTTGTAGTCAAATCATACAAGTACAAATGTCCCCAATTCGATTTTTCTGAATACCAAATAAACTCGTTGGAATCAAATAAAACGCGCCAGTTTTCTGCATTGACTCCGGATTCATAATAGGTGGCTACTGTTTCTTTGTGGATCGATTTTACAATGCCAGTTTTTGCGTCAGCAATTTGCAAATGTGCTATTTTATGGTCTCTAGATCCTGAAACAAAAGCAAACTGGGTTCCTTCCTTGTTCCATTGTGCGTCTAATAATTCGTTTCCTCTGCCAGCAATATGGTCTGTAGTAGAACCCCTTTGAAAATCTTTCTTCATTTTTAAACGCACCATTTTTGGAGTGTTTCCAAGATGAATAATAACCCGCTCGATTGTAAAGATTTTATCATCTCCAGGCAATGGATGTTTCCATGCTTCTAGTCTTGGATGCCCAACATTGCTAGAGGTTAAATACATCATACCAACACCTCTGGCATCTTGTTGAAAGGTGGCAATTTTATCTGAATTGGGCGACCATTTTAAAACCGCACCATCGCTTTTAATCCAACCAGCATTATTAGTCGCATAGCCATAATCTTGTTTTCCATCAAAAGTAATTTGTGTTCTCTTGTCAGAGTCCAAATCACGAATCCAAAGGTTGAAGTTTTCAATGTATGCCGCTAATTTTCCATTGGGTGCAACGTGTTCGTTAGGATTTACTTTTCTTGTTTTTGCAGTTCTTTTCGAAAGCGTATAATCGCCTAGAGTACAGGCATATTTTTGTCTACTTGCCGTAAAATAGAGCGTTTTTAAATCGTTAGAAAATGAAACATTGTAAATGGGTAAGTCGGAAGCGGTTACCTCTTTATCGAATTCGTTAGACAACGCATCTGCTAATTTTTGATGTTCAAAAGCGGTTGTTTTCGTTTTTAGAACGGCATCCACCAAAAGAAACTGCGTTCCGTTTTCATCGGTGGTTTTGTAGACCAGTTTATCTTCTTCTATAAAATTACTTCCTGAAATCTGGTGATAGACCAAACTGTTTAAATTTCTGTCCATGTGAGCTGCCGCCTTTTCATAATCTGCAATTGTAAATTGTTTTGGTACTTGTTGTTCGGCGCAACCGAAGATCAAGATTGAGAAAATAGATAAAGCGGTATTTTTTAAAATTAGCGATTTCATAGCGAAATTTTTAAAGGTTCTTATTTTGATAATTCGGTAAAATTTTTGTAAAAATGAGGAATGGTTTCGATGCCTTTTAAGTAATTCCAAATTCCAAAATGCTCATCTGGAGAATGAATGGCATCCGAGTCTAGCCCAAAACCCATTAAAATGGTTTTGCTTTTGAGTTCTTGTTCAAATAGAGCTACAATAGGAATTGAACCTCCGCTTCGTTGTGGAATGGGGGTTTTTCCAAAGGTGGTTTTATAGGCGTTGCTTGCCGCTTTGTAGGGAATAGTATCTATTGGAGTTACATAGCCTTGTCCGCCATGATGTGGGGTTACTTTTACGGAAACAGATTTTGGTGCGATGCCTTCAAAATGATTTTTAAACAATTTCGTAATGTCTCTCCAATCTTGGTTGGGTACCAAACGCATTGATATTTTTGCATAGGCTTTGCTGGCTATTACGGTTTTTGCACCTTCTCCCATATAGCCTCCCCAAATTCCGTTTACGTCTAAAGTAGGACGAATGGAATTTCGTTCGTTGGTAGAATATCCTTTTTCACCATACACATCGCCAATATCGATAGATTTTTTATAGTTTTCTATATCAAATGGTGCTTTTGCCATTTCAGCTCTTTCTTCCTTTGATAAATCGACAACGTTATCGTAAAAACCGGGAACGGTTATGTGGTTGTTTTCATCGTGAAGCGATGCAATTATTTTTGTTAAAATATTGATGGGGTTGGCTACGGCACCTCCATACAATCCAGAATGCAAATCTCTATTGGGGCCCGTTACTTCTACCTCTACATAGCTCAAACCACGCAATCCTGTGGTAATGGATGGAATGTCGTTCGCAATCATGCCTGTATCAGAAATTAAAATAACATCATTGGCTAATTTTTCTTTATTACGAGGAACAAACCAAGAAAGACTTTCTGAGCCTACTTCTTCTTCCCCTTCAATCATAAACTTCACATTGCAGGGCAAGTTTCCAGTAGAAATCATGTATTCTAGGGCTTTGATATGCATGTACATTTGCCCTTTGTCATCACAGGCACCTCTTGCAAAAATGGCCCCTTCTGGATGGATCTCCGTTTTTTTGATCACGGGCTCAAATGGTGGAGATGTCCACAATTCAATAGGATCTGCTGGTTGCACATCATAATGCCCATACACCAATACGGTAGGTAAGTTAGGATCGATGATTTTTTCTGCATAAATAATTGGATAACCTGGCGTTTCGCACAATTCTACAAGTTCACAGCCTGCTTTTTCTAAACTTTTTTTAACAAATTCTGCAGTGTTTAGCACATCTTGATTGTATGCAGAATCGGCGCTCACAGAAGGAATCTTTAACAATTCGACGAGTTCGTCGATAAAACGATTTTTATGATTTTCTATATAAGTAGTAAGCGCTTTCATATCTAAAATTTTTATAAATCAAAAATAGAAAAATAATAATGAACTTCTTTGCAGTTTGTAAGTATTGTTTATATTTGCACCCCAGATTATTGGGAGCAATTGCAGGCGTGGTGGAATTGGTAGACACGCTAGACTTAGGATCTAGTGCCGCGAGGTGTGAGAGTTCGAGTCTCTCCGCCTGTACAACACAAAACCTCAACATCTAAATTTTTAGATGCTTGAGGTTTTTTAATATCTTAACTTGTGCGATTATTTTATTACTAAAACATTTTAATGTATTTTTATTGACAAACAAAGTTGTTTTTAAGGATTCAGCAAGCAAATGAGGATGTATGGACTTTAACATTGTGAATCCGCCCAGCTATTGGATCCTAATTAGAGGACAACAAGACCACTCCTATGGTAAATGACAGTTCTATAAGAATTGATAGTTTTACTTTTTTTGCTTCTCACGGAAGGTTTACCAGTGCGATTGCTAGATTGCAATTTTGATTACATTAAATGTTGCAGTTTTTCATCTTCAAAATTAAAATCATACTAAGATCCTTTGACAACGCTTATACCGTAGATATTTTCTTTCCTTTAAAATTTGAAATCTGTGATATTACTGGATGAATTATGATAATCAAGCATTTAGGGACTGCACATCATGAAATTGATACTTCAAAATTAATTTCAGGAAAACGATCTCTTTAATTTTAATCAATTTAAAATTGTTGCAACAAAAATAGTACTAATACAATAAGTTCATTTTAATAAGCAAAAGAATATTTACGTTTCAGATGTTTCTAAAATTAGGAGGCATAAATTCGAAATCAATAGAGAAAATTATATCTGAATTTCCAAATATAAATTTACATTGGTTAATCACTGGAGAGCAAAAAACGACTGCAGCAATTCAGAATATCGTAATGGAAGCTCCTTCTGAATACGAAACGAGTTATAAAGACAAGTATCTTTTAATGCTTGAAGAAAATAGAGCATTGCGAATTGAAAATAAAATGTTACTTGAAAGTAGCAACGCATAAATTTCGATTTCTTTATCTATTTTTTTTAATGTACATTTTTGAACTTGTTGAAATTAGTAACTCATGAAAAGGTGTCCAAAGTGAAAATCACAATCCAAAAAAAGAATCAGAAGGAAAAATCTTTCTAGCTTAATTTCGGGTGCAAGAGCATATAGTCGCGATCACTTTAATAATAGATACGTTTGGTTGCCTTTTTTTGACCTTACAATCTAAATACTTAATTTTTTCTACATCTATTTAAAAATAAATTCAAAAAATTAATTGTTAATTGCAACTTAATTTATTAAATTTACATAATTCTTCTGCAGTTTTTTCATTACAGGCACAATCGGGGGATTTTGATTTGAAACGAAAACTAAGTCACTGCAGGAGATCTTTTAAAAAAATCATCATAATTACACTCCAATTTTACGACCTCTAGTAACAATAATACTTCTTGCATTCATTCGAGTTGGTATTGGCCATTTCATTAACAAATTTTTTCATGCAGGCAAACAATTAACGCTGTAATAAAGCTGAAGAATCTTCATAAATTTCATACCTTGTTTTCAAAATAAATTTAATTTTTATGAAAGCAATTATTTGCAATCAGTTTGGGCAACCCAGTTCCCTTCAATATCAAGAAGTAGCATCACCAAGTCCAAAAGAGCATGAAATTCTAATTGCTGTAAAAGCGTGCAGTGTTAATTTTCCAGATACCTTAATTATTCAAGGAAAATATCAATTTCGACCCCCGTTTCCTTTTTCACCTGGAAGCGATGTTGCAGGGATTGTATTGGAAGTTGGCAAGGAGGGTTCTCCATTTAAAGTTGGAGATGCTGTTGTAGGATTCGTACCTTTTGGTGGTTTTGCCGAGCAGGTACTCATAAAAGCCTCAGATTGTTTTCCAAAACCAACAGGAATGACCATGGTAAATGCTGCAGCATTTTTGTTGGCCTATGGAACTTCTTACCATGCGCTTAAAGACAGGGCAAATTTATTAAAAGATGAAACTGTATTAGTTTTAGGAGCCTCTGGTGGCGTGGGGTTAACAGCTGTTGAATTGGCAAAACGCATGGGCGCTAAAGTAATTGCCGCAGCTTCTTCCAGAGAAAAATTGGCCCTATGTCAACAATTTGGCGCCGATGAAGTGATTCATTATCAAGAAGAGAATTTAAAAGATCGGATTAAAGAATTGACCAACGGCAAAGGAGTAGATGTAATTTTTGATCCGGTTGGCGGTTCGTTTTCTGAAGCAGCTCTAAGAGCAATTGCATGGAAGGGAAGGCATTTGATTGTCGGTTTTGCCAATGGAGAAATTCCGAAAATCCCTGTGAATTTAACCCTGCTAAAAGGGGCCAGTATTGTGGGTGTTTTTTGGGGAGCTTTTGCACAAAAAGAACCTCAAAAGAGCTTGGCAAATATCCACCATCTACTTACTTGGTTTTCAGAAGGAAAAATAAACCCTCACATTGACAAAACCTATTCTTTACAGGACGCTCCAAAGGCCTTGGGAGATATGATGGATAGAAAAGTAAAAGGGAAGATCGTCATCGATATGGATCTTTAAGACTTTGGGCTGATAAGAATTTCTTCAAAATCAATTGTTTTTTCTGCATTTAAAAACAAATGATTTGCTTGTTTGGGAAGGGCTGTTAATTTGCGTTTGGTTAAATCCATCCAAGCACCATACACTTTGATGACTGCAGACAATTCTCCAGCTTCATTAAAAACTTCATGCTTCAATTTCCAACGTTCATTTTTGGAAGATACTCCTGCCAATAAAACATTTACTGTGATGTTTTCCCCTAAATGAATTTCTTTTCTAAAAGAAGTTTCCTCTATAAATAAAATAGGACCCACATTGTGTTTTGTAAACTCTTGGATTGAAAAATTCTGTTCTGAAAAGTATCGAATTCTTACTTCTGCCGCATACTCGTTGTAAGCAGTATGGCGCAGGTGTCTGTTGGGGTCAAAGTCGGACCATTTGGTCGCAAACGTTACTTTAAAACTCATTTTTTTTAATTTTTAACATCTAAGGCATCTCGCAAGGTATTTCCTAATAGCATAAACGCCATTACCAAACTCATAATGGCCAAACCAGGAATAATTGCCAAAAAAGGCTTTCCTAATATAATATAATTATAGTGATTTTTAATCATTGCACCCCAAGATGGAGTAGGAGGTTGAGCGCCAATACCAAGAAAACTCAATCCGCTTTCAATTAGAATAGCACCTGCAAAATTAGCTGCAGAAATTACAATAATAGGGGCCATGATGTTGGGTAAAATATGACGAAAAATAATTCTAAAATCAGAGAACCCCAATGCTCTAGCAGCTTCTACATATTGTTGTTGCTTCATGGTAATTACCTGTCCTCGTACCACTCTGGCAACCTCTACCCACATGGTGAGTCCGACCGCAATAAAAACTTGCCAAACACCTTTTCCTAGTGCCAAAGTAATTGCGATGACCAATAGCAATGTCGGAATGGACCAAGTAATATTGATAATCCACATAATAAAGGTATCTGTTTTTCCTCCAAAATACCCTCCAATAGCACCCATAAAAACACCAATAAAAAGGGAAATAAATACCGCTATAAAACCAATTGAAAATGAAATTCTCGTACCAATTAATAAACGGCTTAATAAATCTCTACCGTATTTGTCGGTTCCAAAATAAAAAGTTTTTTGTTTGATATACGTTTCGGGCTTATTTTGGATGGCAGAAAGCGGATATTCCTTTAGGAGTCCATCCGCATATTTTATAATTTCTAAATTTTCCCCGTTTATTTTGTAGGATATAATTGGAATTTCTGTTTCAGTGTTTTTGTTTCCATGTATTAAAAAATCCAACAAAGAGGTTTCTTTTTTTGTCGCAGAAGGAATGGTTAACATGTTCACCTTAAAACCCGGTGGTTTTGAGTGAATTTCTAAATGCATCTGATTTGCAAAATTACTATTGTCTGGTGCTAATGGATAGCAGAAAATAGCAACTAGTCCACAGAAAAGAATGAAACATAAGCTGATCATTCCCACCTTGTTTTGCTTAAATTTTCGAAACGCTAACTGAGAAAGTGATTTTGATTGTTGTAGCATAGGAATACAAAAATAGAAAATCAAATACCTTTCACAAGCATATTCGTTTTTTATATTTCAAATATAAAAAACCTTAGTTTTTAACAACTTCGTTTATAGACTTCATTTTTAATTCACTCAAAACATTCAAAGCTTCTGCGACATATAAATCTTTAGATAAATTTTTGTGCCAGTAAGCTCTTTTATCTGTTAATATGCTATCTTTTTCTAGTAATGGGAGCTCGTATTTTGGAGAGCTAAAACTCAATTTAGAATCAAACTTAAAGATCTCTTTAAACTTCGCAACTTCTTTTTCTTTGACCTCGCTATCTTTTATAAAATGGGTGTAATTTAAAGAGTAGTTTGCATCCTCTTGGCTCTTTTTTAACCATTTTGCATATTCGTTAATCAACTGAAAGCGTTCATTGTCTGCGATTCGTTTCTTACTGTTGTATACAACATCTTCAAAATTATCATAAGAATCAGTCATGGTGTATTTGGCTTGTGCCACTTTGTCCCATACCAATGCACCTTTCATGTCGCGTTCTCCAAATTCCATGAAGCTATATCTGCTTGGCATGGCAATGTCTGAATAGACCCCTTCTATTTGAGTAGATCCACCATTAATTCGATAAAATTTTTGAATGGTCATTTTAATAGCTCCCAAGTCGGATTCGTAATTTGGATAAAAATTATTGATAGGAATAACACTTTGCACGGTTCCCTTTCCATAGGTTTGGTTGCCTCCAATAATAATGGCCCTTTTATAATCTTGCATGGCAGCAGCAAAAATTTCTGATGCGGATGCAGAAAATTCATTCACTAAGACAACCACAGCACCTTTCCATTGTGTTTTTTGATTAGTATCACTTTTTACTATTGGTTTTTCGCCTCTATATTTTACTTGTACTATTGGACCTTGATCAATAAATAGACCTGAAATTTCTATGGCAGTTTTCAAAGAGCCTCCTCCGTTATTTCTTAAATCGATTAACAAACCAGCTACGCCTTCTTTTTTTAGACGCTCAATTTCCTGCTCCATATCCTTTGCTGAATCTCTATAATTGGCATCATCAAAACTGATATAAAATCTCGGTAAATCGATCAATCCGTATTTTTTTCCATTCTTCTCTACAATAGTAGACTTTACAAAGGTTTCTTCTAATTCTACCACATCTCTAATAATGGAAATGATTTTTGTAGAACCGTCCATTTTTTTCTTAACAGTCAGTCGCACTTCAGTTCCTTTCTTTCCTTTGATAAATTTAATGGCATCGTCCAAGCGCATCCCAACAATATCTAAAGGTTCTTCAAGTCCTTGTGCTACTTCTAAGATGGTATCTCCAGCTTCCAATTCCCCTTGTTTCCATGCAGGTCCGCCAGAAACGAGTTCCGAAACTTCAGTATAAATTCCTTTCTTAAACAATCGTGCACCAATTCCTTCTAGTTTTCCAGACATGTCTTGGTCGAAACGCTCTTTGATTCTTGGTGCCATGTAGGTCGTATGCGGATCAAAAGCACCCACCACACTGTTTAAAAAAGTAGAAAACCAATCTTCATGTTCTAATTCTTCGATTCGAAGGTATAAGTCGTTCATGTTTTTCAGCACCTCTTTACGTGCTTCAATTTCTAAGGCTTTAAAAGTTTTTGTTTTAAATGTAGGGTCTTTTTCAAGTTTGTCCTTTTGTAAATCTTGTTGTTCTTGGACTCTGCTTAACACATTTAATTTCAATTGTTTGCGCCAGTAGTCAATCAATTCATTATTATTGACTGCAAAAGGAACCTTCTCTAAATCCATATTTATAGTTTCGTTCTTTTTGTAGTTAAAAGGAGATTTTAAAAGTGCATCATAGTAGGATTTTGCATTTTTGACTTTGGTTAAAAAACGACCATAGACCAGGTTGTAAAAGGTGAGATCATTGTTTTTGAGTTGATTGTCAATTTCATATTTGTATTGAGAAAATTCTTTTAAATCTTCTTGCGTAAAATAACGTTTGTTAGGATCTAAACCGTTGATAAACTCTTGGTATACCTTTTCAGAAAAATCATCATTCAAATCCTTTTCAACAAAATGCCCTCGGGTTAAAATATTTTTTAAAACAAAAATGAGCACCTTATCTTTTTCAGGATCGGTTATTTTTTTTGTGGCTGTTGCAAAAGTGGTAAAGCTATTTGCAAAAAGAAAAAGGATTAAAAGTGGAAGGTAGCTTTTACGTCTTGTACTCATAAATCTGGGGGTCATGTTATTTTTGTATCTGTATTATAGTCTAAATGGAATCCTGAAATAATCAATCGATCGTGTTTTAGAATCAATAATTACAAATTTACGGATAAATAAATCCTTAAATTCTTTATAAAATGTTAAATTGGTATTCACTTTTTTTAAATTACATTTGTTAGATAAATAAGAACTCATGCAAAAAAAACCTTTAATTTTAATTACAAATGATGATGGAATTACTGCCCCAGGGATCCGTGCATTGATTAAAATTATGAATAAAATTGGAGATGTTGTAGTTGTCGCACCAGACAGTCCACAAAGTGGAATGGGCCATGCAATTACCATCGACAACGTGTTGCATTGCAATCCGATTACGATTGATGACGGACCTCAATTAGAATATACTTGTTCTGGTACACCGGCAGATTGTGTAAAAATGGCAGTGAGTGAAATCTTAAACAGAAAACCAGATTTATGTGTTTCTGGAATCAATCACGGTTCCAATTCTTCCATCAATGTTATTTATTCTGGAACCATGAGTGCTGCTGTAGAAGCCGGTATTGAAGGGATTCCAGCCATTGGTTTTTCATTATTAGATTTTAAATGGCATGCAGATTTTAAGCCCTCAGAAAAATTAGTAGCTAAAATTACCCAAAATGCCTTGATGAATGGGATTCCTGAAGGCATTGTATTGAATGTGAACATTCCAAATTTAGCGGAAGATGCTTTAAAAGGAATTAAGATTTGTAGACAGGCAAATGGATATTGGAAAGAAAATTTTGACAAACGAAAAAGCCCGTTTGGAAAGGAATATTATTGGCTTTCAGGTGAGTTTATTAATAAAGACAAAGGGCAAGATACGGATGTATATGCATTAGAAAATGGTTATATTTCTGTGGTTCCTGTTCAGTTTGACCTTACAGCACATCATATGATTCAAAAATTAAATGAATGGGAGCTATAAAAAAAGACATCCTTATTGGAATGCTAGTTGCTTTTTTTGCCACTTTTGGAGGTATTTATTTATATCTAGAATATTTTTCTCGATATGAATTTAATGAAACACTTCAATTTATTAAAAAAGGAAATTTGTTTGGCAAAGTTTTGTCTCTTGCCGCAGTATCCAATCTTTTTGTTTTTTTTGTTTTTATTAAAAAGCAACAAGATAACAGAGCAAAAGGGGTTTTATTGGCAACTATTTTAATCGCTTTAACCACAGTGGTGTTTAAAATTATCTAAATGAAATATTATATAATAGCAGGGGAAGCTTCAGGAGATTTGCATGGTGCCAATTTAATGAAACAACTTTACAAAGAAGATCCAAAAGCAGAAATTCGTTTTTGGGGTGGAGATCTTATGAAGGCTGTCGGAGGGACTTTAGTCACTCACTACAAAGAACGTGCTTTTATGGGATTCATTGAAGTTTTAATCAACCTTAGCAAGGTGCTTGGGTTTATAAAGTTTTGTAAAAAAGACATTGCAAATTTTCATCCAGACACACTTATTTTTATAGACAACTCAGGTTTTAATCTACGCATTGCCAAATGGGCAAAAACGCATGGTTTTAAAACAAACTATTATATTTCTCCTCAAGTATGGGCAAGTAGGTCTTCAAGAGTAAAAGACATAAAGCGAGATGTAGATCAGCTTTTTGTGATTCTTCCCTTTGAAAAAAAGTTTTACCAAGCACACGATTACGCGGTCGAATTTGTTGGGCATCCATTGATTGATGCAATCGCTGATAGAACACAAGTGGATGAAGCTGTTTTTAGAGAAACACATGGTTTAGCTAACAAACCCATCATTGCATTATTACCCGGAAGCAGAAAACAAGAAATTTCCAAAATGCTTTCTGTGATGCTTTCTTTAATAGATGATTTTGAGGATTATGAATTTGTAATTGCGGGTGCTCCGAGTCAAGAATTTTCTTATTATAAGCAAATTATTGGAGATCGTAAAGTAGGCTTTATCAACAACAACACCTACGATTTACTCAGTGTTTCCTTTGCCGCTTTGGTAGGCTCAGGAACAGCTACGCTAGAAGCGGCTTTGTTTAAAGTGCCGCAAGTTGTCTGTTATAAAGGAAGTGCCATTTCCTATCAAATAGCAAAAAGAATCATTACTCTTAAATTTATTTCTTTGGTCAATTTAATTATGGACAAACAAGTGGTGCAGGAATTAATTCAAAACGATTTTACAAAAAAGAATTTAAAAACAGCCTTCTTAAAAATACTAGATCCAGCTCATAGAGAAGCATTATTTGCGGCCTATTATGCGTTAGAGATAACTTTAGGTGGTAAAGGGGCTTCCTCCAAAGTAGCCCAACAAATTGTAGCCGATTTAAAAGCTACATAAAGAACGATTTTTCTAGTGTAAGTAACTTACTTTTAGGGAATTAAATATTTGTTTAGTGACTTTGTCTTGCTATGAAAAAGTTACTTAATTATTTGCCTTTCTATTTTACGGTTTGCCTTATTCTTGGTATTTGTTTTCAGTATTATTTTACTATTTGGACTTATGGCATCCTAAAATCAATATGCATACTTCTTTTTCTTTTAGGAATGCTTCTTGTTTTTAGAAACAGGTTACTTCACAGGGTAACTACTTTTCTTCTTTTTGTTTTTTTAGGAATTTGTAGGGTGTATTTTTCGAATGACACAAATTATGCGTCCTATTACCAGCATAAAATAACAAAAAATTCAACTGCTCTTTTAGTAATTTCTAAAGTAATGAAAGAAGGGACCTATGTCTATAGGTATGTGGCTCAGGTTGCTCAAATTGACGGTGTACCTTCGCGAGGAAATGTATTGCTCAATGTAGAAAAAGACAGTCTGAAAACGACTTTTAATACGGATGACTCTATAATACTGCCAGCTGTCTTTACACCTCTAAAACCTCCTTTAAATCCCCATCAGTTCAATTACAAACAGTATTTAGCAAGACAAAGCATTCATCAGCAAGTGTTTCTTAAAAAAGATCGGTATCTGCTTCTTAGTAAAGGGCGATTTTCATTGCGTGGATTTTCGGCAAGAATTCGTTCTAAAATTAATAAAGCACTCCAAAAACATCCGTTTAGTAAAAACACTTTAGCGGTTATGAACGCCCTTTTGTTGGGACAAAGGCAGGATCTTTCCAACGAGTTGCTAAACAAATATGAAAATGCAGGAGCGATTCATATTTTAGCAGTATCGGGCTTGCATGTAGGCATTCTTTTACTATTGCTTAATTTTTTGTTGCAACCTCTTGAGAGGCTGCGAAAGGGTAAATCGATAAAAATAATCTTAGTGGTTGGGCTGCTTTGGTGTTTTGCACTCATTGCAGGAATGTCTGCATCTGTTGTTAGAGCCGTCACCATGTTTAGTTTTGTAGCTGTTGGTCTTTCGTTTCAGAGGCGGAAAACCATCACCTTTTCATTGATTTCGTCAGCATTTTTATTACTTCTTGTAAAACCATGTTTTTATTTGATGTTGGTTTTCAATTAAGTTATTTGGCGGTTTTTGGAATTGTTTGGGTGCAACCCAAATTGGCAAATCTATTGAAATGTAAGTATTGGTTTTTTCGAAAGGTTTGGAGTTTGTGTTCAGTTTCTATTGCTGCTCAAGTGGGAGTTTTGCCCTTGAGTTTGTATTATTTCCATCAATTCCCGGGCTTGTTTTTCTTGTCAAATGTATTAATTATCCCCTTTTTAGGGGCGATTTTAATGGTTGTATCCTTGTTATTATCCTTGCGCTCTCAAACCTACTTCCCAATCTCATTGCTGTTTCTTATAACGGTATTATTGAAGCATTGAATGGATTGATTCATTGGATTTCTTCCAAAGAGGCTTTTTTGTTTCAAGGAATTTCGATGTCTTTTTTGGTACTGCTTGCCAGTTATCTTTTTAGCATTGCATTGTTTCAGGTTTGCCAAAAATTCAATGTAAAAACACTGCGTTACTTTCTACTTTCCTTGTTTCTTATTCAAGGAACTTTATGGTTTGAGCACATAAAATTCACAAATAAGAATGAATTCATTATTTTACATGCATCTAGAAAAAGTGTGTATGGGCAGCGCAAAGGAAAAACACTTTTTTTAAAGACAAATCAGCCGTTAACGTCATGGCAAGAAATCACTCAAATAGAAAATTATAGAGTAGGAGAGCAGCTTGATTTTGTGGAACAGCAAGCTGCAATAAATTATTTTACAATTGGGAATCAATATTTTTTAGTTGTGGATTCACTGGGAATCTATCAAGTAGATGGATTGAAAAATCCAATTGTTTTATTGCAAAGTTCGCCAAAAATAAATATCACTCGATTGATCAAAACCTTAGCCCCAAAACTGTTAATTGCCGATGAAACTAATTATACATCTTTTGTAAAAAGATGGCGTCTTGTTTGTAATAAAAATAGGGTTTTATTTCATGATACAGGGGAGCAGGGCGCCTATGTTTTAAAATTCTAAGCCTGCTATTTATTCGATGAATTCATATACAAATGAGTCAAAGTATTTTGTGAAATCTTCCTTGCTATTAATTTTTTTGTATTCTTCTCCTTTGAAAAGTTTTAGATATACCTCCAATTGTTTTGGGGTTTGATAGCCTTTGATGGGCGCTACCAAATCTGCATTTTCATTCAGAAATACAATGGTTGGAAATGCTCTAACGCCTAGTGCTCTTGCTAGTTGGTGCGCAGAATTTCTTCTTTTTGCTTTTTTGGGATCGTAATTTGGATTTTCATAACGTTTGCCTTTAAACGTTAGGATCTCATTTCCCTCTGCATTAAACTTTACGGCATAGTAATGAGCATTGATGTAGTTGGCAACACTCTTGTTTCCAAACGTGTTTTTATCCAACATTTTACATGGACCACACCAAACGGTATACATGTCGATTAGAATTTTTTTAGGCGTCTTTTTTTGAAGTTCGACTGCCTTTTCTAAAGAAATCCAATTGATTTTTTCTTGCGCTTTTAGGGAAAGCGAAGAGAATGTTGCAATTGCAAAAAAGAAAATTATTTTTTTCATCATCTGTATTGTGTTGTAAAAAGTACTACAAAGATATAAAAAAGAAGAGCGTTGAAAAAAGAACGCTCCTCTGGTATTGTCCTGTTTTAGTGTTTTAGTTTTAGTAGCTCTTTCGTTGTCCTATGTAGCTAAATCTTCACTATCCTCAGCGCCATGGGTTAATTTTTTAAGCTTTTTAATTAATATAAGAAGTAAGACTCCAAAAGCGACAGTAAAAATGGTTAACCATTTAAAGGTGGTATACTCTGTTTCACTTTGTTGTTCTTCTAAAACAAAAGAAATATTATAATCTTTTCCATCTCCTTTGTTTTCTATTAATTGAGCTTTATCCTTATCTTTTTCAAAAAGTATCTTAGCATGGTAAGGATTTGAGATTCCAATTTTTCTTTCTGACAACGTTTCTAGCAACTCTTTTGTGTTACTATCTTTATCAAGAGACAATGCAAACAAGCTATTAAGTTTTATGTCTGACTCAAATTCTTTAAAAATTACTTTACCTCCGTCATTATATACTTTTGCTTTGATGCTGAAGTTTTTGTCCTCATTTATTGGGTAGTCAAATATTTTTACAATATTTTTTTGTTTATTTTTTATTTCAATTGAATCCATCTTAATGAAAGGAAATACATCTTCCTTATTCACAATCATTGTTCCAATAAAAGGTTTTAGTTGAGAGTTTTCACCAATACTACCAGCTAATTTATTTCCAAGACCTGTTGCAGCAAAATAAATACCCATCATTATAGATGCGTACTTAAGTGGAGCAAGCTTTGTAATAAATGATAATGCCACAGGAGATGTACATAGTTCTCCAATTGTATGGAATAAATAGGCAAGAAAAACCCATGTCATAGCAGCTTTTCCAAATACCTCAGAACTCGCTTCCTGTGAAGCAAACATCATAAAAACATATCCAAGTCCCATGATTATTGTTCCAATCGCCATTTTAAAAAGTGATGAAGATTCTTTTCCTTTTTTCTTCCACCAAATCCAGAAACCGCCAATAATTGTTCCAAAAACAATAATATACCCTGCATTTAGTGATTGAAATACAGCAGCAGGAATTTCTTCAAGCCAACTAAAATCTGTTGATCGATCAACCTTCGCATCTGTATATAGATTCATTAACCCACCAGCTTGTTCAAAAGCGCCCCAAAAAACAACAACAATTAAAAACGAAATTAAAAGCACAATGACTCTATCTTTTTCAATCTTATTTAAAGGTTTTTTTGCAGCTTCTCTTTCTTGTTGAGTTACTTTGTTTCCACCAGAGAACTCTCCAACTCCTTCCAGAAATTTCTGTCCCCAAAAGAACACAGCTTGTCCAATTAACATTCCTAATCCAGCCAGGCCAAATCCATAATGCCATCCATAATAATAGGCAACCAATCCAACCGTAATACTTGCTAGGAAAGCACCAATATTAATTCCGATATAAAAAATAGTAAATCCGCTATCTCTTCTAGTATCGCCTTTTTTATAGAGACCACCAACCATGGTAGAAATATTTGGCTTTAAGCCACCTACCCCTAAAATAATTAATACAAGTCCTGTGAAAAAAGCCCAATCTTCTGGAACTGCTAAAATTCCATGACCAAAACAAAGTAGCAGTCCACCCAGCATTACAGTCTTTTTTTGACCTAAAAATTTATCAGCAATCCAACCTCCGGGAATTGATGCAACATAAACCAGCATGGTATACCAACCATATAGTATTAGTGCGTTTTTATTGGTCCATCCTAATCCTGGATCAATTGCTGTAGCAGAACTTGCAACATATAAAACTAAAATACCCCTCATTCCGTAATAGGAAAATCGTTCCCACATTTCTGTGAAAAATAGTACATAAAGCCCTACTGGATGCCCAAATAATTCTTTTTGATGTGTTAATTTTGTGGTATTGTTCATGTTTTATCCTTTTATTTTAGTTGATTTCTTTGATTTTTGAATTAAATGTGTTTCTACAAAATTTGTCATTTTTGTGTACAAATTTAGCCGTGTATTTTTTCCTTTAAAAATTCCGTGTGTTCTGTCGGGAACAATAAACATATCAAATTGTTTGTTGGCTTCAATCAACGAATTGATCATTCGATAACTGTTTTGAACGTGTACATTGTCATCACCAGTTCCATGCACTAGTAAGTAATTTCCTTTTAATTTGTGCGCGTAGTTTACAGGCGAATTGTCATCGTATCCTCCCGGGTTTTCTTGCGGAGTCCTTAGGAAACGTTCTGTATAAGCTGTATCGTAAAAACGCCAAGAAGTTACAGGAGCAACTGCGATTGCTGTGGTAAAGATATCACTTCCTTTTAATAGTGAATTGGTGCTCATATGTCCCCCAAAAGACCAGCCCCAAATACCAATATTTTCAGCATCGATATACGAACGTTCTGCTAATTTTTTAGCAGCAGCAATTTGATCTTCGGTTTCATATTTTACCAAATTTAGATAGGTCGATTTTTTAAAATCACTTCCTTTAAACCCTGTGCCACGTCCATCAACACACACCACAATCATTCCTTTTTGAGCCAACATATTATGCCAATAATCATTGCTGCCATTCCAGCGATTGGCAACTTGTTGCGAGCCTGGACCTGAATATTGAAACATCAACAATGGGTATTTCTTGTTTTCATCAAAATCTATGGGTTTCAGCATCCACATATTCAATTCATTTCCATTAATTTCGAGGGTCGAAAATTCTTTCGGACTCATCTTGTATTCAGACAGTTTTTCTTTTAATTCAATATTGTCCTTAACCACTTTTAGCATTTCACCCTCTGCAGTGTAGAGCGTGTATATCGGTGGAATTTCTGCCGATGAAAAAGTATTGATAAAGTAGTGGAGGTTTTTGCTAAAGGAAGCAGTATTTGTGCCCTCTTTATTGCTAAGTAATTTTTTATTGTTTCCATCCAAGCCAATGGAATATACACCCCTGTTGGTAGTGCGATTTTCTACAGATTGATAATAAATGGTTTTTTTATTTTTATTGAAACCATAATATTTGGTCACCTCCCAATTTCCTGAGGTAATTTGATTGATCAATTTTCCAGAGAAATCATAATGATAAATATGATTGAATCCATCTCCTTCGCTGGTCCAAATAAAGCTATTGTCATTTAAAAAAGTAAGGTTGTCTGTAACGTCTATATAGGCTTTGTCGGTTTCACTTAACAACAGAGATGCTGTTAAATTTTTTGCGTTTACTTTGTGCAATTTTAAGTTGTTTTGATGACGATTTAAGGTGATTGCTACTAAAATATTTGCATCATTAGACCATTTAATTCTTGGAATGTATTCATAAGCACCCAATGCAATTTTGTCCGTGCTTTTTGAGGAAACACTATAGAGATGTAATGTCACATTTGCATTTTTTTCTCCTGCCTTTGGGTATTTGAACACCTGTTGCTCTGGATAGTTTTGATTTCCAACCATGTCCATAGAAAACGTAGGAACTTGACTTTCGTCAAAACGTAAGAACGCAATATGTTTACTATCATTACTCCATTCGAAAGCCCTTACAAAACCAAACTCTTCCTCGTACACCCAATCTGTGATTCCGTTTATAATCTGATTCTTTTTACCATCCTTCGTTATTTGAGTTACTTTTTTTGTGCTAAGATTTTTGATAAAGATATTGTTGTCTTTCGCAAAGGCTACTTTTTTACTGTCTGGTGAAAAAACAGGCTCTTGAATGTTTTTACCAATCAAACTTACTTTTTTAGAGGCGATATCATAAGCATAGAAAGTACCTTTAGAAGAACGTCTATAAATTTTTTTGAAATTAGTCCCTAAAATTAATTTCGTTTCTTCATTATTAAAACGATAGGAAGAAAATCGGGCCAATCCATCTATATTTTTACTATTTACTAGTGTTTTAACCTTCTCTAAAGTTTGGTAACTGTAGACATCTATGGTGGTCGAATTGGTTGCGCTATCGAAATTTAACAGCGAATAAAAATCACCGTTCATCGAGTTCAAAGCATTCATTCTCTGAGAAGAAAAGGTGCCGTTCCAAATGCTTTCTATGCTAATGTTTTTAGTGCCTGTTTTAAAGTTTGTTTTTTGGGAATTAATTTTTGGACATCCAAAAGTAAAAAGAAGTACAGATACAAAAAGTAAATTTCTCATAATAGCATGATTTTTAATAAAACTTTGCCAAGTTTACGGAAAAATCAGCAAAAATCATCCCAAAAAATTATAAATATTGAATTCAATACAATCTTTTCTACGATTCAATTATCTTTGCAAGACTCAGAAAATAAGAACATAGATGTCTAAAGTTATTTCAGGATTTTCCAAACGAAGCAAACAAGAGAAAATTAATTGGTTAGCAGAAAACTATTTTGAAAAGAATGCCCATGTTGTTCAAATTCTACAACAGTATTGGAACTCAGACGAAAAACTACAACAATTACATGACGATTTTATAGAAAATACGCTTAGTAATTTTTATATGCCCTTTGGCGTTGCTCCCAATTTCTTAATCAATAATGAGACCTATGCAATCCCTATGGTTATTGAAGAAAGTTCAGTGGTCGCGGCCGCTGCATTAGTTGCAAAGTACTGGAGTACCAGAGGCGGTTTTAAAACAACCGTCTTAGGAACCACAAAAATTGGGCAAGTCCATTTTATGTTTGAAGGAGACAAAGAAGATTTAAGCAACTATTTTACAAAAAACAAAGCAAAATTAATAGCTGCAACCGCTTCCATTACCGCAAACATGGAAAAACGCGGAGGCGGAATTTTAGACTTACAATTGGTTGATAAAACCGATAAGCTAGCCAACTACTATCAGTTGCATGTTACTTTCGAAACGAAAGATTCCATGGGGGCAAACTTTATCAACTCGTGTTTAGAAGCGATTGCAAATGCCTTTAGAAACGATCAGATTGAAATTGTCATGAGCATACTTTCCAATTTTGTACCGGGTTGTTTGGTGCGAGCAGAAGTAAGTTGCCCGATTGCCGATTTGGGTGGAGAAAATCCTCAGAAGTTTGCAGAAAAATTTTACCAAGCAGTACAAATTGCCCAGATAGAGCCCTACAGAGCGGTAACCCACAATAAAGGTATTATGAATGGTGTTGATGCGGTGGTGTTGGCAACTGGAAATGATTTTAGAGCTGTCGAAGCAGGAGCACATGCCTATGCGTCCAAAGACGGTTCCTATAAAAGTTTGTCTCACTGTACGATTACTAACGGGATTTTTAAATTTTGGTTAGATATTCCACTGGCATTAGGCACTGTTGGTGGGCTAACGAGCTTGCACCCAATGGCAAAATTATCTCTAGAGATGTTGCAAAAACCCTCTGCAAATCGATTGATGGAGATTTTAGCTGCAGCGGGATTAGCGCAAAATTTTGCTGCATTAAGAGCACTTACCACCAAAGGAATTCAGCATGGGCATATGAAAATGCACTTGCAGAATATTTTAAATCAGTTGGGAGCAAATGCACAAGAGAAAGAAAAAATTACAACGTATTTTGATGGGAAAACAGTTACCCATGCAGCGGTAGTTTCCAAATTTGAAGAAATAAAATAAAAAGAGGTGTTGTAGCCTTGACTATCCATATTTTGAAAAACTTTTATTCTAACGGAAAATTATTACTAACAGGAGAATACCTTGTTTTAGATGGTGCAACCTCATTGGCATTGCCAACAAAGTTTGGGCAAGATCTAACGGTGGCACATATTGAAGTGCCACAATTAATTTGGGGTAGTTTTACACACACTGGAGCCTGTTGGTTTGAAGCCATTTTCGATTTGACAAAACTGCGTTTGGTGAGTTGTACCTTTCATTCTGAAAAAGAAGGGAATGCCGATCTAATTGCAGAAACTTTATTAGAGATTTTACAAGCAGCAAAACAATTAAATCCACATTTCTTACAAACCGAAAAAGGCTTTGAAGTGAAAACCAACTTGACTTTTCCAAAAAATTGGGGGCTAGGAACTTCTTCTACATTGATCAATTCGATTGCCAATTGGGCAAAAGTAGATGCCTTTCAGTTACTGTGGAATTCTTTTAAAGGTAGCGGTTATGATGTTGCTTGTGCGCAAAACAATACACCTATTTACTACCAAACTAAAAATAACAAACCGCTCATTAGACCTGTAACATTCAATCCAAGTTTTAAGGAACACTTGTTTTTTGTTTACCTCAATGAAAAGCAAGATTCTAAAGAAGGCATTTTAGCCTATAGAAAACAAAAAGAACAGCGAGAAATGCATCAGGACATTGTTCGCATTTCAGAGATTTCAGAAGCGTTTGTAAAAGCAACTACCCTTGATGCGTTCAATACTTTAATCATTGCCCATGAAAAAATTATTGGGGAAATTATTCAGACAAAACCGGTAAAAGAAAGGTTGTTTCCAGATTATTTTGGAGAAGTGAAAAGTTTGGGTGCCTGGGGAGGTGATTTTGTTTTGGTAACTGGAAATGAACAAACCCCCGATTATTTTAAAAACAGAGGATTTAATACCGTTTTAAGGTATCATGAAATCATATTATAAAAATAAATGAACACAGTAATCATTATAGGTGGTGGTGCAGCAGGATATTTTACAGCGATCAACGCAAAAGAAAAGAATCCCGATTTAGACATTACCATTCTTGAGAAAGGGAAAGATGTTTTACAGAAAGTTAAAATTTCTGGAGGTGGGCGGTGTAATGTAACACATGCTTGTTTTGAACCCAAAGAATTGGTAGCGTTTTACCCAAGAGGGGGAAAAGAGTTGCTAGGGCCTTTCCATCAATTTATGACAGGAGATACTTTTGAATGGTTTGATGATCGTGGCGTTCCACTAAAAATTGAGGAAGACAACCGGGTTTTTCCAGAAGCAAATACCAGTCAGGCAATTATTGATTGTTTTCAAAAAGCGGTTGATAACCTAGGAATTAAAGTGTTGACAAATCATGGCGTAAATTCCATTTATCAACAAGATGACAGCTGGGTTGTACACACAAAAACTCAAAATTTTGAAGCTGATAAAGTGGTCATTGCCGCAGGAAGTTCTAAAAAGGTTTGGGAACTTTGCGAAACTTTAGATCATCGCATTATTAACCCCGTTCCGTCCTTATTTACCTTCAACATAAAGGATAAAAGATTGACCAATTTATTGGGTATTTCGGTACCCAATGCAACCCTTCGTATTCAAGGAACAAAACTAGAAGCTTCAGGGCCTTTATTAATTACGCATTGGGGAATGAGCGGTCCTGCAGTTTTAAAATTATCTGCTTTTGGGGCACGAATTTTGGCCGACAAAAACTATCAGTACAATATCGAAGTCAATTGGCTCTCCAGACCCACCGATAAAATACTGAATGTATTATTGAATTTAAAAAAGAAAGAACCTCGAAAAACAGTATCTTTAAAATCACCATTTTCAGAAATTTCAAAAAGATTGTGGGAGCGTTTTGTGACGTTTTCAGGCATACAGACTTCTCAAAATTGGGCAGACTTAAACAGTCGACAATTGGAAGATTTGGCAAATCAATTGACCCATGGGCATTATAACGCAAATGGTAGAACCACCTTTAAAGACGAGTTTGTGACTGCTGGGGGTGTCGATTTAAAAGAAATTAATTTCAAACACTTTGAAAGTAAACAACATAAAAACCTCTTTTTTGTAGGGGAAGTATTGAATATTGATGCGGTAACTGGTGGTTTTAACTTTCAGAATGCCTGGACTGGAGGGTATATTTGTGCAAAAGCATTGGCAGAAGAATAAAAGAAAAGCATGGCATTAACAACATCCAATCAATTTTCAGCAGGAACAAAAGCACCTGATTTTACTTTACCAAATACGGTAGATGACACCTTGGTTTCATTATCAGAACTCAAAGGCACAAAGGGAACGGTCATTTTCTTTATTTGCAATCATTGTCCCTTTGTCATCCATATCAATGCCACCTTGGTAAAAATAGCCAATGCGTATCAAGGAAAAGGGTTTGGTTTTATTGCAATCAGCTCCAATGAAATTGAGAATTATCCGCAAGATGGTCCCAAGCAGATGAAGGAAGTTGCCAAAAAGGAACACTATCCGTTTCCGTATTTGTTTGATGAAACCCAAGAAGTAGCAAAAGCCTATGATGCAGCTTGTACCCCCGATTTTTATGTTTTTGATGCCGATTTAAAATCAGTATACCACGGGCAATTAGATGCCTCTAGGCCAGGAAATGGGATTCCTGTTTCTGGAATCGATCTTCGGAATGCTATTGAAAATACCATTGCGAGTAAACCCGTATTGGAAAACCAAAAACCAAGTATGGGTTGTGGTATCAAATGGCGTTCAACAAAAAGTTAGCCGAAATCTTCAAAAGTAATCAAGTTTTTTTGAGTACTCTTTCTTTAAAAGATCTGTAAATTTGTAGTGAATGAACTCCTTAAGGTACATTATTCAAGCGCTCCGCGATGGGGTTTTAGGGCATCTCTGTAGCTTTTCATATCTGCTTCGGCAACAGTAATAAATGCTGAAACTAGCATTGGATTTTTCTCTTGCAGGCCAATTTCATGAAAAGGAAGCGCCTCGATTTCGGCAAATTCTTTCAAATGAATAGTATGATGTTTGGCAGTTGCTGCAGCATCTTCTCCTCGAAAATCCCACAATAATTTTATTTTTCTACTCAAAATAGACCTGTTTAATGTTGGGTAAAAATAAGCAATTCACCAGTTTCAAAAGAAATATCGACTTCTTTTTTGGTGGCTTTGTTTCGAGTGCCAATTTTTGTGCCAAAAGTTAAGGTTTCATTCTGCAAAGGATACAGGAGTCCATGGGTAGTAATGTTGGTTGCCGTTGGAAAGGGGAGTAGTGAAATTGTTTTGTCTAAACAATTAGAGAGTTGTATTTTTTTGTTGCCAAAAAAATACTGCCCATGCTCATCAAAAAAAGTGATGTTTAGTTTTTTTTGCCATTGCAAAGCGCTGTGTAAATTTCCTAAAAAATGGTCCTGTTCTTTTCCACTTGCGCCGTAAACATGGATGTTTTTGTATTTTCGATCCCACAAAAGTTGGAGTATTTTATCAAAATCAGTATAATTTTGATTGGGGGTGTAAATCGTTTCAATATCTTCTGGAAGTAAAGTTAAAGAATCAAAATCGCCGCTAATAAAATGAGGTTGAATCTGATTTTCTTTCAAGTACTCATAGGCGCCATCTGTGGCACAAATGACCCCATATTTTGAGGTGTCTGGCAATTTCGTTGGTTTCTCACCATTCAAGAGTAAAAAAACGTTGGGTGTTTTCATGGGTGTAAAAATACCTAAAATAGGGTTAAATTATTTAGTAGAAATAGTTTTATCTTTGACACAAATAAGACACATTTGAATACAGCACCATTTATTTCTGAATCTTCTTCGGAAAAGATCGAAAAAGCAAGTTTTACCTGGCAAACACCGAGTAATATTGCATTGATAAAATATTGGGGAAAAAGCAATCCGCAAATCCCTAAAAATGCTTCCATAAGTTTTACCCTAAGCAATTGTCATACCAAGACAACCATCGATTTTCTGAAGAAAGAAAAGTCCGATCAAGCTGAATTTAAGTTGTTTTTTGAAGGAAAAGAGAAAGCAGAATTCAAGCCTAAAATTGCCGAATTTTTCAAAAGAATTCAACAGTATTGCCCCTATGTGCTGGAATATAATATGACCATACATTCGGAGAATTCGTTTCCACATAGTAGCGGAATTGCTTCCTCTGCAAGTGGTTTAAGCGCGATTGCCATGTGCTTAATGAGTTTAGAAGCGGCACTAAATCCAGGTTTAACGCAGGAGTTCATCAATAAAAAAGCGTCCTTTTTAGCACGATTGGGTTCTGGTAGTGCGAGCAGAAGTATTGAAGGGCCTTTGGTGGTTTGGGGAGCACATCCAGAAATTGAAGGCAGTTCTGATTTGTTTGGGGTGCCATTTCCACACAAAGTACATGCAAATTTCAACAATTACAAAGATGCTATTTTATTAGTAGACAAAGGTGAAAAACAAGTTTCGAGTACGATTGGGCATAATTTAATGATTGACCATGCCTATGCCGAAAACCGTTTTAAGCAGGCCAATGAGAACTTGTCTAAAATGGCAGCCATTCTACAAAGTGGCGACTTAAAAGCTTTCGTTCGTTTGGTAGAAAGTGAAGCCTTGACGTTGCATGCGATGATGTTGACAAGCATTCCGTATTTTATTTTAATGAAACCCAACACCCTTGAAGTAATTCAGAAAGTTTGGCAATACCGTCAAGAGAATAACAGCAACCTTAGTTTTACTCTAGATGCGGGTGCCAATGTGCATTTGTTATATCCAGAAAGTGAGGAAGTTCTAGTAAATCATTTTATAGAAAATACCTTATCTCCATTTTGTGAGAAAAAGCAATATATTTATGACCATGTTGGTACTGGCGCAAAACAGGTGTAAATTGCTGAAGTCAGAGCTTAAAAAGTTTTAAAAAAAGCTCTCATACATAAGGTGTTTTTTTACATCAATTTTAATGTTGTTTTTATTCATTTATTTATTTGTATTTTTGTGATGTTAAAACCAGTTATGAAAGGACCCTTATTTTATGCGAAAATCTTACTCTTTGGAGAATATGGGATCATTAAAGACTCCAAAGGTTTAGCAATTCCCTTTAATGCTTACCGAGGTGCTTTGAAAACCCCTTCGCTACCCGTATCCGAAATTGCTCAAAAATCAAATGAAAACTTAGCGCGATTGTATTCCTATTTACTGGCGCTGGATACCGATTTGGTTGCCTTTAATTTTGATGCATTAAAATCGGATATTGATGCGGGTATGTATTTTGATTCTTCAATTCCTCAAGGATATGGTGTTGGGAGTTCTGGAGCTTTAGTTGCTTCAATCTACGACCAATACGCCGCGGATAAGATTACGGTTTTAGAAAACTTAACCCGAGACAAATTGTTGAAGTTGAAGCAGATTTTTGCTTTAATGGAGTCATTTTTTCATGGGAAGAGTTCTGGTTTAGATCCATTGAATTCCTATTTAAGTTTGCCGATTTTAATCAATTCAAAAAACCATATAGAACCTGCAGGCATTCCTTCGCAAAAGCAAGGGAAGGGGGCTGTTTTTTTACTAGATTCTGAGCAGGTTGGTGAAACCGCTCCCATGGTAAACATCTTTATGAACAAGATGAAGAATGATGGTTTTCGGAAAATGATTAGTGAAGAGTTTGCAACCACTACAGATGCTTGTATTGATGATTTCTTGGGCGGCAATGTAAAATCGTTGTTTGGCAATGTAAAATTACTCTCTAAACTAGTTTTAAAGAATTTTAAACCCATGATTCCTACTGCTTTCCACAAAGTATGGGAACAAGGACTTCGTACCAATGAGTACTATTTAAAATTGTGTGGTTCTGGTGGGGGAGGCTATATTTTAGGCTTTACTGAGGATTATGAAAAAGCGCAAAAAAGGTTAGAAAAATTCAAGCTAGAGTTGGTGTACCGTTTCTAAAAACTACTTTATGGATGGGCTTAAAGTTAAAAAAGTAATTTATAAATTTTTAAGTTTGTTCTCTGTAGTTAGAGGATACAATATCTTCACCTTGGTGTTCGCTCAATACTTGGCAGCCATTTTTGTTTTCTCTCCAAACAAATCGTTGCGAACCGTTCTTTTTGATGTCGATTTATTATTCATTGTTATTGCGACCATTTGTGTAGTTGCAGCTGGGTATATTATCAATAATTTTTACGATGCAAAAATGGACCTGATCAATCGGCCTGTAAAATCGACTTTAGATAATTTTGTAAAGCAAGAAACCATTCTGAAATTGTATTTCCTTTTAAATTTCTTGGGTTTTGTTTCTGGTTTTTTAATCTCCTGGAGGGCAGCACTGTTTTTTGTCGTGTATATTTTTTCAATTTGGTGCTATTCTCACAAACTCAAGAAGCTTGCTTTTACAGGATTGATTTCTGCAACAATGCTTACCATACTTCCTTTCTTTGCCGTATTTATTTATTTTAAAAACTTTTCTGAAGTGATTTTTGTGCAAGCCATTTTTTTGTTTTTAGTAATTATGGTTCGTGAATTGATTAAAGATCTAGAAAATATAAAAGGGGCTATCGCAAACAATTATACCACATTTCCAGTGGTTTATGGAGAACGAAAGACAAAGCAATTGTCACTCTTTTTATTAATTTCAACCTTGCTTCCTGTAGCTGTTTTGTTACGATACCCAGCAATAGGACTCATGCGCTACTATTTCTATTTTGCAGTGATTTCCTTCTTCTTTATTGGGTTTTATTTGTGGAAATCTTCCCAGAAAAACCATTACAGAATTTTACACAATAGCCTGAAAATGCTACTATTTATTGGTGTTTTTTGTTTGATTTTTATGGACCCCTCTTTAATTATCGAAAAAGTAATTGAGAGATTGTATTAAGATCTTCAATTTGAGTACCTTTGCCAAAATTTTAATAAATGAATTCAAATAGAAACTCGTCGCGAGGACGACAGGAAGGTAAAAAAAGTACTCCTCTAAGCAGAAAAAGTACAAAGAAAAAGGCACCGTTAAGTAGAACGAGCCCAAAGAAAGAATTCAAGAAAACCCATTCGGTTCATAAAACAGATGAATCTGCTGGAATCCGTTTAAACAAGTACATTGCCAATTCTGGAGTTTGTTCTCGAAGAGAGGCAGATACCTATATAGAGCACGGAAGTGTAGAAGTGAATGGAAACTTAGTCACCGAAATGGGGTACAAAGTACAAGCTGATGACATTGTGCGTTTTGATGGTACTTCAATCACTCCAGAGCAAAAGAAATATATTTTATTGAACAAGCCTAAGAACTATATCACTACGATGGATGATGAACGTGGCCGTAAAACAGTCATGGAGTTGGTGGCAAACGCTTCCAAAGAAAGAATCTACCCAGTAGGTCGTTTAGATCGTAATACAACGGGTTTATTGTTGTTTACCAATGATGGTGAAATGGCAAAGAAACTAACGCATCCAAGACACAATGTGCGTAAATTATACCATGCAACTTTAGAGAATAAATTAGCATTAAAAGATTTAGAGAAATTAAGAGGAGAGGTCATCATTGAAGGGAAAAAAGTATTTATCGATGCAGTTTCTTATGTAGATGGCGAACCAAAAAATGAAGTCGGAATCGAAATTCATTCAGGAAGAAACCGAATTGTTCGTAAAATATTTGAACATTTAGGATACAAGGTAACAAAACTTGACCGAGTAATCTTTGCAGAATTGACAAAGAAAAACCTGCCAAGAGGAAGATGGAGATCGTTGACAGCATTGGAAGTTAGCAAGTTGCAAATGTTGCAATAATAGTCCTGTCGCTTTATACATATAAAAAAATCCAAACAGCTTTGTTTGGGTTTTTTTGTTGGTCGGTTAAAAGCTGTGTTTCTAATTCACTTTGTAATTGATGGAGTCATCGCACTGCGAAGTCCCAGGAGTTCTGTAGTATTGAATGATATACCAATCTGTATTTTGGAAATTATGATTGCCAGCTGGAGGTACAATGCGGTATTGTATAGACATGCTGTTGTTGCAATAAAAATTCACGGTATAGGAATCTTCAAGAGCAGACCAATTACTTAATGGATTATTGAAAGTAAAATTAAATGTTTTATCATCTATGGTATTCCAAGTACCTTCTCCAGTAGTTACATTGGCATAAAAATTTTTAAAAGTATTGTCTTCGGTAAATGCTAAGGTGCTTTCTGTGGCGAATTGACTTGTTTGATCGTACCATTTTATTGATTGAATTAGCTCTCCGTTAGCACTTTCAAGATGTAGTTCTTGTCTTTCTACTTTATAGGTTTCCCATTCTCCGAGAACCATCGCAGGGATTGGTTGTTCCTTTGAATCTTCGCTCTCGCAGCTAAAAAGACTTAGCGTTAGTAGTGTTAGAAATAGTAATTTTTTTATCATTTTATTTAAATTTAAATATAAAAGAAACATTCAGGGTAAGGTAGTACTCAATATCAGTCATAAATATTGAATTCTAATAGGATCTTTCTGCATTCCAATTTCCATTTTCATTGGATTGACTGTTGTTCCAGGAGCCATTCATTTTATCGTTTTCAATAATTCCTGTAAAATTTGTTCCTGTTGAGGTTATTCCTGTAATGTTTTCATTATTTACGGATCCGTTTGCTGTATAAAAAACAGTATACATTGTGCTAAAGGCAAGGACATGCATTTCACTGCCTGAAACAATCGCATTAAAAACACCAGCATCATCATTGTCTGTGCCGTTGTAGGTGCCTTCAAATACCTTTGTTAACATGTCAGAGGTTTCTTTTACAAGAATTGTTTCTGCATTTGGGTGTCCTTGAATGTTTAAATTAGTGATTTCTGGATTTGTACCCGTTGAGGATACATTGAATACGAAGCTATTACCATTATTTGTGAAGATTATTTCGGTTTGTTGGTTTTCTGTAATTGATTCATTTGTAGAAAAAATATAGTTTACTCCATCTATTTTTAAAGTAGCAGAAATGGTAGTATTGTTATTTAAATTTATGATTATGATTCCACTAGAACCAACAAATACTCCTTTATAAATTCCAAAATTACTAGTGTCAAAGAGTTCACTTGCTTCTGGATTTTCAACAAAATTTGGGATAATTATGTTCGGTTCTTCAACTGATAGACATGAAGAAAAACAAATAGTTAGAATTAATAAAAAGATGGATAGATTTTTCAAATACATTGCTAATTAGTTTTATTAAGAAACTAATATATTGTTATTAAGATTACAAAACTAGGATTAACTAAAAAAAATAAGTCTTTTCAAGAAAAATAAACCTGTAAGATAAAATAAACAGCGAAATTCATAAACTACACTAGTATTTCTTGTCAAAAAATAAATTTTATTAAATTTTTTAATATTTATATTAAACTTATATCAATAATCACTACAGATTCTTTTAGTCAAAAAAAAAATTGTAATTTTATAAAATAACATTCTAATTACAGAGATTGAATATACTACATATAAGTGCGGAATGTTTTCCGATAGCTAAAGTTGGTGGACTTGCAGATGTTCTTGGTGCTTTACCTAAATATCAAAAAGATTTAGGTACTTCGGCAAATGTGATAATGCCGTTTTACAATAATAAATTTACGCAAAGTAATACCTTTGAAGAAATTCACTCAGACTATACTGTTCTTGGGCATCAATACTATAATTTTAAAGTTCTTAAACTAACAAGTAATCAACTTGGTTTTGACCTTTTTTGTATTGATATTCCAGACTTAATCTATAAGGAATATGTATACTCTAGTGATGATACAGAACGATTTTTAGCTTTTCAAATAGCTACTTTAGATTGGATTTTAACTTTAAAAAAACAACCTAATATTATCCATACACATGATCATCACACAGGGTTAATTCCATTTATGATCTCTCAGAGTTTTAAATATAAAACCTTAAAAAATATTCCAACAGTTCTAACCATACACAATGCACAATACCAAGGGTGGTTTTCTCACGAAAAAGTAAATTTAATTCCGCCTTTTAATAGAGATAATATTGGTTTATTAGATTGGGGTGGAAATATAAACTCTCTAGCAACAGCTATAAAATGTGCATGGAAAGTTACTACCGTTTCTCCGTCTTACATGGAAGAGTTAAAAATAAAAGCAAACGGATTGGAAGACCTTTTAAATCATGAAAGCTCAAAATGTATTGGTATACTAAATGGAATCGATTGGAGAGTTTGGAACCCTAAAACAGATGATAAACTCATTAAAAATTATGACAAATCTACTGTGATATCTGGTAAAAGCAGTAATAAAAAGTGGTTGTGTAAAGAGTATAACTTAGATGTTAAGAAACCACTTTTTGTATTTATAGGAAGATTAGTAGGTGAAAAAGGAGCCGATTTATTCCCTGAAATTTTTAAAGAAGCATTAGCAGAAAATAATATTTCTATTCTTTTATTGGGATCTGGGTATGAAAAAATAGAAGAGGCGCTAACTTCAATATCTCAAGAAAATTTTAATAAGTTTATAGGATATGATGAAAAGTTGGCACATATTATGTACGCTGGTGCAGACTTCTTATTAATGCCTTCTCGCGTAGAGCCTTGTGGTTTAAATCAGATGTATTCTTTGCGATATGGCACCGTGCCAATTGTAAATGCCATTGGTGGTTTAAAAGACACTATTATAGATATTACCAAAGAAAATGGTTTTGGAGTTGTTCATCATGGAGTTACAATAGAAAAAGTAACCTCAGCAATTACCAAAGCATCCATTTATTTCAATCAAAAGGAATTCAAAAAAAATCTTAAAAAAATGATGCAAATAGACCATTCGTGGGGTAACTCTGCACAAGCATACGTAAACTTATATAAATCTCTAAAAAATTAACGATGATAAATGATCAAGTATTAGGTATTATTTTAGGCGGAGGACAAGGTTCTAGACTTTACCCATTGACAAAAGACAGGTCTAAACCAGCAGTTCCTATTGCAGGGAAATATAGATTGGTAGACATTCCTATTTCTAACTGTATTAATTCAGACATTAAAAGAATGTACGTTTTAACACAATTTAATTCTGCTTCTTTAAATGCACATATAAAAAATACCTATCATTTTAGTTTTTTTAGCGCTGCATTCGTAGATGTTTTAGCAGCAGAGCAAACCATGCAGAGTAATGAATGGTTTCAAGGAACAGCAGATGCCGTAAGACAAAGTATGCATCATTTTTTAGCAAACGATTTTGAATATGCTTTAATATTGTCTGGAGATCAACTGTATAATATGGATTTTAAGGATATGATTCAAAAACACAAGGAAAGTGGTGCTAAAATTTCTATAGCAACCTACCCTGTAAATGCTAAGGATGCAACATCATTTGGTCTTCTAAAAACCAATAATGATAACACAATTGCCTCGTTTATAGAAAAACCTGCCTCAGAATTATTGCCAGATTGGACTTCAGAAGTAAGTCCAGAAATGAAAAGTGAAGGTAGAAATTATCTTGCCTCTATGGGAATTTACATTTTTAATCGCGATTTATTGATTGAATTGATGGCGAACCCTGAAACGATTGATTTCGGTAAAGAAATTATACCACAAGCCATTGGAGAACATAAAACAATGAGTTATCCATATGAAGGCTATTGGACTGATATTGGGAATATAGATTCTTTCTTTGAAGCAAACTTGGGCTTAACGGATGATTTACCTAAATTTAATTTATATGATGAAAATAGAGTATTTACGAGAGCCCGTATCTTACCTACTTCAAAATTTACAAATACCATATTAAATAAATCAATTATTGCAGATGGTTGTATTATAAATGCAGAAAAAATTGAAAGATCTGTTATCGGCATTCGATCAAGAATAGGTAAAGAAACTATTATTACTAAAACCTATATGATGGGTAATGATGCTTATGAATCTTTAGACGAAATAAAAAATAAAAGTATCGATATTCAGCTAGGTATTGGAGATCGATGTTTTATTAATAATTGTATTATTGATAAAAACTGTAGAATTGGAGACGATTGTAGAATTAATGGGGGCTTGCATTTAAAAGATATTGAAACAGACACCTACCTGGTAAAGGACGGTATTGTTGTTGTCAAAAAAGGAGCAGTAATTCCTAAAGGAACTGTAATTTAAAAATATCTAAATTTAAAACCATTACATGTCTAAAGTTATAGCGCATAGTTTATTCTCAGATTTCGATATTAGCCTATTTAAGGGTGGTAAACATTATAAATTATATGAAAAATTTGGTTCTCATATCATTACAAAAGACGGTGTAAAAGGTACTTATTTTGCAGTTTGGGCGCCTAATGCAAAAGAGGTTTCTGTAATTGGAGATTTTAATTATTGGAATGACCAAGAACATCCACTTAATGTAAGATGGGATTCTAGTGGTATTTGGGAAGGTTTTATTCCGTATGCAGGAAAAGGGAACGCCTACAAATACAAAATAAAAAATACAGATACTGTTTCAGAAAAAGCAGATCCTTATGCGCGTAGATGCGAACATCCGCCAAAAACAGCTTCTATTGTTTGGGAGGATAATTATTCTTGGAGGGATAAAAAATGGATGAAGGCTCGTAAAAAGCACAATGCTTTAAACTCCCCATATTCTGTTTATGAAGTTCATTTAGGTTCTTGGAAACAAAAAGTAGCAGAAAATAGGTTTATGAGTTACACCGAATTAGCTGATGAACTTGTAGATTATGTTGCAGAAATGAATTTCACACATGTAGAATTAATGCCAATAATGGAGTTTCCATATGATCCAAGTTGGGGATACCAATTAACAGGTTATTTCGCTCCTACTTCTAGATTTGGCTACCCAGATGAATTTAAATTTTTAGTAGATAAGTTTCATGAAAAGGGAATTGGTGTACTATTAGATTGGGTACCTTCTCACTTCCCTTCAGATGCGCACGGTTTGGGTAATTTTGATGGATCTTGTTTATATGAGCATCCAGATCCTAAAAAAGGATATCATCAAGACTGGAAAAGTCTTATTTTTAATTATGGTAGAAATGAAGTTAAATCGTTTTTAATAAGTAATGCAATCTTTTGGCTAGAACAATACCATGCTGATGGTTTAAGAGTAGATGCTGTTGCCTCTATGTTATTTTTAGATTATTCTAGAAAAGATGGCGAATGGGAACCAAATGAGTTTGGTGGTAGAGAAAATTTAGATGCGATTGCTTTTCTAAAAGAGATGAATATTGCTGTCTATGAGAATTTTCCAGATGTACAGACCATAGCAGAAGAATCTACTTCTTTTCCGAAAGTATCTAGTCCCGTTTTTTCTGACGGATTAGGGTTTGGAATGAAATGGATGATGGGTTGGATGCATGACTCTTTAGATTACTTTGCAAAAGATACTGTCTATAGAAAACATCATCAAAACGATCTAACATTCAGTTTAAATTATGCCTTTACAGAAAATTTTATGCTACCGCTGTCTCATGATGAAGTAGTATATGGTAAAAAATCTATTTTAAGTAAAATGCCAGGAGATGAATGGCAAAAATTTGCAAATTTACGTTTGTTATATAGTTTTATGTACACACATCCTGGCACAAAATTATTGTTTCAAGGATCAGAATTTGGACAGAGTTCTGAATGGAATTTTCAACAAAGTATAGACTGGCATCTATTAGAATATGACGTGCACAAAGGGGCACAAAATTTGGTAAAAGATCTAAATACCTTATATAAAGAGGAAACGGCATTGCACAAAAAACAATTCTCAACTGAAGGTTTTGAATGGATAGACCATGGTGATCATGAGAACTCTATTATTAGCTACATAAGAAAAGGAGACCGAGAAAAAGAAAATCTAGTTATTGTCTTAAACTTAACACAAACACCTCAAAAGAATTATAGAATTGGTTTGCCTAAAAATGGAACTCTGAAAGAAATTTTTAATAGTGATGCTTCAAAATATAACGGTACTGGAAATTTCACAAACACAACACTTACTTCTGACAGAAAGACATGGAACAACAGAGAAAATTCAGTAGTATTAGAACTACCACCATTAGGTATGGTAGCGTTTAAATATGAATAACTTTAATACAGTTCTTTTTTTTAAAGACTATTGTTTAGATAAAAAAAGAGAACTTATTTTTTGGACTTCATAATAAAAGAGACTTTTTTTAAGACTTTAAAAATTCTCATAACCCCTTTGTAGAAAAACGAATATTCGACCATCATTTAATCAAATTAACACTATTTTTAGCTTTAAAATAGACGAATACCTTATCGTAAAAAAAAGAATTTTAAACAATTGTATTGTATCAAATTTTGCCATTTTTGCATACGATAATAAACAACCAAAAAAATGATTGTTAATACAGAACTAGAACAAAAAGGGAATTTATTTCCTTCAAAAATAATAAATTACAAGAAAGACATAGATACACTTCATTTTTCTACAAAAAATGGGGTTGTTCTGCAGGTGACTGTGGTTAGAGATAGTGTTATCCGTTTTAGATATAGTACTACTGGTAAATTTGAAAATGATTTTTCTTACGGGGTTACCATACATGCAAGCAGAGGATATAGTTTTTTGGATATAACAGAAGATGAAATACATTACAGTATAACAACCTCTAAGTTAATTTGTAAAGTAGAAAAACAAAGTTTACAGGTACGTTTATTTGATGCTATTGACAACAAATTAATTAATGAAGACGAAATTGGTTTTCACTGGGAAGAATGTTATCAACATGGTGGTGATATTGTAAAAATGAGTAAAACTTGTCAGAAATCAGAAAGTTTTTATGGTCTTGGAGACAAGCCTGTAGATGTAAATTTGAAAGGGAAACGTTTCGAAAACTGGGCAACAGACTCTTATGCTTTTGGTAAGAATACAGATCCTATATACAAAGCAATTCCTTTTTATACAGCAATACAAGACAATAAAGCCTACGGTATTTTCTTTGACAACACTTTTAAAACTTCTTTTGATTTTGCTCAAGAAAGAAGAAATGTAACCAGTTTTTGGGCACAGGGAGGTGAGATGAATTACTATTTTATCTACGGACCACAGATGCAAGATGTTGTTAAAAATTACACAGATTTAACAGGCAAACCTCACGCTTTACCTCCGCTATGGGCTTTAGGTTTTCATCAATGTAAATGGTCTTATTATCCCGAGGCTAACGTAAAAGAAGTTACCAATACGTTTAGAGACCTGAAAATTCCGTGTGATGCTATTTATTTAGATATCGATTATATGGATGGTTTCCGTTGTTTTACTTGGGATAAAAATCACTTTCCAGATCCAAAACGTATGGTTAAAGAACTAGAAGATGACGGTTTTAAGACTGTTGTTATTATAGATCCTGGAATTAAAATAGATCTAGAATATGATGTTTTTAAAGAAGCTTTAGATAAAGATTATTTCTGTAAACGTGCAGATGGCCCTTATATGAAAGGGAAGGTTTGGCCAGGTGAATGTTATTTTCCTGATTATACGAAACCAGAAGTTAGAGAGTGGTGGTCCGGCTTGTTTAAAGAATTAATTGAAGATATTGGAGTAAAAGGTGTTTGGAATGACATGAACGAACCAGCTGTAATGGACGTTCCTAATAAATCTTTTCCAGACGATGTGCGTCATGATTATGATGGGAATCCGTGTTCACATAGAAAAGCACATAATATTTACGGAACACAAATGGCACGTGCCACCTACCACGGATTAAAAAAATATGCCTATCCGAAAAGACCTTTTGTAATTACAAGATCTGCTTATTCTGGTGCACAACGTTATACCTCTACTTGGATGGGAGACAACGTAGCAACTTGGGAACATTTAGCAATAGCAAACAACCAAGCACAAAGAATGGCAATGTCTGGTTTCTCTTTTGCAGGTTCTGATATTGGTGGTTTTGCAGAACAGCCACAAGGAGAATTATTTGCTCGTTGGATTCAATTAGGTGTTTTTCATGCCTTTTGTAGGGTACATTCATCTGGAGATCATGGAGCGCAAGAGCCTTGGGTTTTTGGTGAAGAAATTACAGATATTGTAAGGAAATTCGTAGAATTACGATACCAACTTTTACCCTACTTATATACTTCTTTTTGGAAGTATATAAATGACGGTACTCCAATCTTAAAATCGTTAGTTTTATACGATCAAGAAGATGAAGCTACGCATTATAGAAGTGATGAGTTTATTTATGGAGAACAAATTTTGGTTTGTCCCATACAAGAACCAAATGCTAAAGGAAGAAGAATGTATATTCCTCGTGGTAAATGGTATAATTTCTGGACAGATGAATTGGTTGAAGGAGGGAAAGAAATGTGGGTAGATGCAGATTTAGATAGTATGCCAATGTTTATTAAAGAAGGTGCCGTACTCCCTAAATACCCTGTTCAGCAATATGTTGGTGAAAAGAAATTTGATGAAATTACTTTAGATGTTTATTATAAAAAAGGGAAAGAAATCTCTAAATTATATGATGATGCACATGACGGATATGATTACAAAAAAGGGAGATTTAGTTTAAGAACTTTTAAAGTAACGGGGAAGAAAAAAGAATTAATTATACAACAACATAAACGTGGAGAGTTTAATGCAGACTACACTAAATTTAATATGGTATTCCATAATTTACCATTTGCAATTACATCTATTCAAATAGACAATGTTGCAATTAAATTAGAGAATGTAAATACTGCTGAAACACAAGCTATAACTATAGATAAAGAATTTACAGAATTGCATTTATTTGGAAATTAAAAAATATATTCTCTAAATTTACGTAATAACATTTTCACTTTGGTATGAAGACCTATAGTGATACCCAAACGGGAGAATTAATATTTTTAGCTCATAATATTATATAAGTCATTTCTCAAAAATTCATACGACCTGGAGCTAAGCGTATTGTTCGTGTTTCAAGTGATAATTCTTTGTTGACTACTGGGTTTAAAAAACGAGGATGGTACAATGTTTTATTCGTTGTTTCATTATTCACATAGGTAACTAGTAACTTAACTTTTGGAGTGTAATATAACAGTATAACCGTTATGTAATGTTACAAACTGCGCACACCTTTGAGCAACCCTAAAAACCAAAAAAACCCATAAATCATTGTTTATAAATGAGTTACGGGATAATTTTGTGGTACCTCCAGGAAGATTTTGGTTTTATCTCATTTTATGTGTTTTTACATAAGTGCATGAAAATCAACAGTATAATGACTAAGTCATTATAAAATAGTAAAGAGAAATCAAACCAAATAACAAGGATTTAAACCTGCGGAGCAACCTCTCGAGCAACCTGTATTCTCCCTATTGGAAACCCTTTAAACAGGTTGACAATTACTGGTGAGGACACCGAATATTTAACCCGAAATGAAGTCTCTAAGGTATTAAATGTAACGGTTCAAACATTGAATAACTGGAGAAGAGAAGGGGTCTTAAATCCACTAAAAATAGGTGCTAGGGTGTTATATAGAAATGAGGATGTTTATAATAACTCACGACTGGTATTGTTTGGGTAGTGATATATTGGTATTGATGCGCTGTATATATCTTTAAAGTGAGGAATAAAAACACCTTTAATTCATATTTTGACTTAAAGGTGTTTTAACATATATTATATTCGAAATAAAACCAAAAACAATCTTCGAGCTGTTTTTTATCAATCTAGGTTCTTAAAATCCAGACCCTGGAGCTTCTGGGCTTGATGCCTGTGCCTTTTGAGGACTTAATAAAGTATAAGTCCCAATGGCGGTTAATGCGGCATATTTACTATAAGATCCAATCTTTTTTATAGCATCTTTACGTGAAATATTTTGTGGGGTAGTTTTCATAATTTCTGTAGTTTTCAATTATTCTATAATTATTTTTTTATTCAGGATACCAATTTCTGTTTCTAATTGAATTAGAAACACGCCTTTAGCCACTTTGGGTAAGTCTACATCATTCATCCCATTTCCTTGAAAAGAGGTTGTATGCACTTGTTTTCCGAGCACACTATAGACTCTTACTTTTGCCGCTCCATTTTGAACGCCAACAATTCTAATTGAATTTTCGTTAATGGTATAGATACTTATATTCGCATGCATCAAATCGTCAGTTCCGAGTACTTGAGCACTTGTATGAAGATAGTAACGCCCAATACCGTTTAATGCTTCTGAAAGCGTCGTATTATAGTTCTCGCCTGTTGCTAAACGCGTAAAAGAACCCGCTACTTTGTCTTCTAAATAAACGTCAATACCTTCTGGCAGGTTTTGTGTTGCTGCAACAATCGTAATGGTTGCTCCTGAAACGGCATTGATTCCTACTGGTATGATTCTATTTTCAATATCGGTCTCTGGAAGCGATTGAATACCTAAATTTTGTCCTTCACTATCACTAACCAAATGGGTATAGATTGCAAAACTATTGGCGGTTCCTCCAAAAATACTACTGTCATAACCATTGTCCCATCCTGTGGTAGTTCCTTCAATAAAGAAAATATCGGTACTTCTTGTGTCTGTATCGTTGCTAAGCATCAAGTTGATCTCCGGTCTGGTAGCAGTACTTCTTTGAAAACTATCGGATTGATGCGATTGCATTGCTTCGGTAAATTGAAAGCTATTTGCGCCATTAGAGTTTACAAAAAATCCTTGTGCTGGTGAAACAAATTTAGAAGACGAAGCTTGGTTATAGGTAACATATGAGCCTGATCCAGAATTCCAAAACCAAAGTGTTTCTTCGGAAAGAGTTGTAGAATTGATTGATAATATGTTATTTACTGCATCTGCACTTGAATTTGCAGCAATGTAGGATGGGTATGGGTTTCCAACTAGATTTAAACCATTGGCATCATGTGTGATACCGATACTTACATCTGTAGCTGGAAATGTTCCATTAAAAGAAATAGCACCTGCTGCGGCTAGTTTTACAGAATATCCTGAACCTGAAGCCAAACTTCCTGTAGCTGCAGTTGTTTGATAATCCCAAGCAGAACCGTCATTTGCATAGGGAGCAATACCAATATTGCCTCCTGATCCTGTTGCAAAAGTATGATTCGAAATTAAGCCCTCTAAGGTTTCTCCAGCAACAGGGCTAGAGACCAGGTACCAGTTATTCGAAGAAAGCGTTCTATTATAAGTTACGGCTCCTGTAAAAGTATTCTGTGCAATTAATGAAGCCCCAGAAGCTAAAGTTGCTTTTTGAATTGTTATTGCACTTGCAGCCGTTGGTTGATTACTAACTTTAGGAATGTATACATTATGTGTTGTTGTTGGTACCCCTTCTGACCAATTGTTTGCAGCTGCCCAGTTGCTATCTGTTGCGCCAGTCCAAGTATTTGGATAACTTCTGTTACCAGAGAAAGTAATTGTACCCGTAAAACCTGGGTTCGTTCCACCTCCATCCGGATCAATTGACGAAGTATCTCCAATAACTTCGTTGGATAAATAAGCGGTATTACTGATGTAAGTCGCGACAAATTTAAAGTTTTGTCCTGCTGTAATACCAATTTCTGCAAAATCTAGCGTTAAGGTATGTGTTCCCGCAGCATTATTGCCAGTTGGGGTGATGTTCGCGATATCAATATAAGTGTGTGTGCCTGTATTTAGTTCAAAAATCCAAGAGCCACTACTATCAAAAGCAACAGCATAATCAGCGGTAAAACCCGAAGGGAATGTTACCGTTGGACTATTAGATCCGCTTTTTGTCGAAACCGCTTTTCTAGCTGAATCGCCATCATCTGTAAAATTGGTAGTATCCGAGTGTCCTCCTGTTTTTGAGTCAATATAAATAACAACGATGTTGTCTAATGTACCGCTAGCCCCTTTTGAAAAGTTAAATGTCAGGGCTGTACCATCATCATTTATTGTTAGTGATGCATCACCTAGAGTTCCGCCAAAACCAGTATGGTTATTTCCAGAATAAGCTACCTGTGCATGGGTGCCAAAGTTAAAAAAAAGATTCAATAAAGCTAAAATGTAAACTTTTTTCATGATTTTTAGTTTTAGGTTATTTAATAATTAATTTTCTTATAAGGAATTGTTTCATTGCGTTTTCAATACGAACAAAATAAATTCCTTGGTTTAAATCTGCTATTAAGTAGGTATTGTTTGCAATACATTCTGGGGTATACTTTTTAACTCTTTTTCCTTGAATATTAAAAACACTTACTGCCAACACTTCTTCAGAAAGAGAAAAAGAGGTTGTTGTTGTTGTTGTTGTTGGGTTTGGGAACAGTGTTATGAAGTTTTCTTCATCTGCACTAAAATTTTCATTAGAAAGCGTTGCAGGCATATTGGCATATACTTTAAATTCTCCAGCTTGCAAGGTGATTTCTTGTGCAACGTTTGTAACATTTAAGACTTCATTGTCCGCTAATACGTTGAACCAGTTTCCAGATTCTTGAAAATTAGGGATAATATTCTGGGTGGTAACACCAAAGTTTCCTAAGATTAAAACCGCTTGTATTTCTGAAGCAGATGCATCTGTTAAGTGGATCCTTTTTAATCCATTTATATTGGCAACATCTAAGGTAAAGTCAGACGTTTCAAAAATTTCGTAGTTTAATTTTAATTTAATCAATTTTGCGAATGTATCGTACAAATCTTTTCGGTCTTGTTCTTCAAAATAATTCCAAAGAATGGGTTTGTTTCCAACACGTCCATTGTAATCAATACTATAATCATAGCCCAATTCGCCAAATTGCCAAATCATTTTTGGTCCGGGCACCGTCATATAAAAAGCACTTGCCAATTCAATTCGATCTAAAGCAGTTGGTAAGTTCTGGATGTCATAACTCCCATTTGAATTCCCATATTGTAGGTTTTTATACATCAAGCGTTCTTCGTCATGACTTTCCATATAACTTACGTTTGCAGGCACAGACCATCCTCTGTTTTTATAGGAAATCCAAGAAAAATCGGTATTGTCACTAAAGCCCATTGTTGCTTGGTTGTAGTTTGTGTTGTGATTTCCCCACACCATGATTCCTTTTCCTTCTGAAAGACGGTAGTTGACCCATTGTGTTTCTTCGTTATTGGTACCTAAATGTTCGAAAATGATGTAAAAATCAGGATCTGAATTCCACTGAATATCAGCATATTCTTTTAAAACATCCACCCGGTCTTGTTGGAAATTATTTGTACAACTGTCATCATTTGACGTACAATTTTGTGTAAATCCTTTGGTTAAATCCCAACGAAATCCATCTATTTTATATTCTTGTATCCAGTATTCGGTAACTCTTTTTACATAGTCTTTTGTTGCTTGTTGGCTATGGTTGAAATCGTTAAAAACACTATATGAATGGGTCGCTGTTTCATTAAAAAAGGGACTATCAGCACTTGCTTGACCTCCATAATTGCCATTGTCTGTATTCCACATTCTGTAATATGGGTTTTGCCCACTTGCGTGGTTGAATGCAACATCAACAATAATGGCAATACCTCTTGCATGACATTCATCAATTAAGCTTTTAAAAGCTTCTTTTGTGCCGTAGTACTTGTCTAATGCCATATGGAAGGAAGGGTTATATCCCCAAGATTCATTTCCATCAAATTCCATTAATGGCATAAATTCAATGGCATTAATTCCTAAACCTTGTAAATAATCCAATCGTTCTTTTACAGCAGAAAAACTATGCAGCGCATCAAAATCTCGAATTAATAGTTCGTAGATGACTAAATCTGTTTTCTTTGGTTTTGTAAAACTGGTTGTTTGCCAATCATATTCCGTTTCTCCGGTTTTTAATAAGGTAACAGAATGGTTGGTTTTTCCAGTTGGGTATACAGGTAAATCGGGGTAGGTAGTATTGTTTATATATTGATCATTTGATTCTGTTAAAACGATTGTAGAATAAGGATCTGCAATCCTTAATTCTGCCTCAATTAAATATTGGTAGGTATGGTTTTGTAGGGAAGTTAATCCTGTTAATTCAATCCAGAAACGATCTGTTGTAGTATCTTTATTCAGTAAATAGGCATTGTCAATTTCCCAGTTATTGAAATCACCAATCACATGTATAAAATCTTTACCAGGAGCATATATTACTAAGGTTGCTTTTGTAGCATCAGTTGTATTGAAGTTGATTCCATCTTTCAATCCATTAGGAACCGAAGCTTCTGTAACTGTGGGTCTAACGACAGCCTGAAATGTTTGTGTTTGTGTTTCCCCATTATTAGTAGCTTCTAATATAAAATTGATATTTTCAGTAATCGTTGGCGTATAGGTATAGTCGATTATATCGTTCTGTTGGTTGACACTTGTTCCATTTGCTTTTAGTGTATAATTTGCAATTAATGAACTGGATGCCGATATTGGAAGTGTTTCTCCAGAATTTAAAACGGTGATTGTATTTGTTGGCGCGACTAGGGATAATTGAAATGATCCGACAGCGAAAATAAAATCCTCACATCCATTATCTTTTAATTCTTGCGCACCTGTTTCATTTCTGAAAACGAAACCTAACCGAGTAATACTGTCTGCTTGTGTATCTGTTAAACCAAAATAGGTTTTTGGTACAAAGGTAATTTCCCATCGACTGTTTGCGGCATTAAAGGTCATTTCACCCACACCGTCATCCTGACCCCAGTTACCAACTACACTTGTTCCAAAAGCGTCTGTTTCTGTACCAACCCCAGCATGTAAATATACTTTTGAAGGAGTACTAAATCCATTACAATCAGTAGCGGCACTATTTGCATCTAGACGAATTGTAATGGACTCTGTAACTTCAAAAATAGCGGGTGTAATGGTTACCTGGCTATACGTTATGGAGGCTATAAATAAAAGGAGGGATGTAATTTTTTTCATGTCATTGTTTATTTAAATAAAATAACAAAGGCTATCGTTTTAGGATAGCCTTTGAAATAATTAAAGTATTTAATCGATTGTATAAGTTGGATTTGTTGGATCAGAAAAATCGAGCATGAAGGAATAGGTTCCTGCGGTAGCAAGAATATTTGCTCCACCATTATCTAATGTTCCATCGTTTCCATCATCGCCATAATTGGTTCCCCAGTCATTATTTGCTCTAAATTTATATTCACCATCTATAAGTGTAACATCATTTAAGATCCAAATATCATCAAATGGTCTAGACCAATCTCTTGAAAATTGTGCATCTGGAGTTGCTCCCCAGTTGTTGTATGCTCCACCAACAATTCCCCAAACATTTGTTATTGGTTCTAAGGTATATTCTAAATTGTTTAAATCTACCGTCGCAATATAAATTCCAGCTGATACAAGAATATTAGAACTTCCTGATTCTAGTGTTCCATCCGCACCATCATCTCCATAATTGGTTCCCCAATCGTTGTTCATTCTAAATTTCATTTCACCATCAATTAGTGTAACAATACCTCTAAATACATCTGAATATTGATCGTACTCTAACTTAAAATCTGGAGTTGCACCCCAGTTATTATAAGCGCCACCTACAATTCCTAATGAAAAACTTTCTTTGGTATATTTATTATTGTTTAGATCTAAGGTGATTTTGAATGATCCTGCTGTTGTTGCAAAGTTTCCTCCACCTGACGAAACATCATCTGCAGCACTTCCAGAACCTAAATTGTTAGCCCAGTCATTATTTTCTCTGAACTTCCATTCTCCGTCTGTTAAATTTACATAGGCTACAAAAACACCGTCTGTATCTGTTGTAAACATTGGTAAATCTGGAGTTGCACCCCAATCATTTGCAGCAGAACCAACAATTCCCCAAGTAGAAGATAAATCTAATACGGTTAAATAGGTAGTTACATTTATGCTTGTCGTAAGGGTTGTTCTCTCTAAAACACTGCTTGTTGCAGCATCTAAAATGACAGCGCGAACTCTTAATTCTAAATCTCCTGAAGTGTCTACAGGAATTCCAGACTGAATGGCAACATTATTTAACTGTGCATTTGTAAGAACAATTGAGTTCATATTACGAACGTTACCACCTTCAATTGGCATTGCAAAACTAGTGTTAGGCGCTGCAAATTCTAAGTAATAATCAATATCGATGTTTAATGTAGAATTGGCAATTGGATCATCCCATGTAATCGTAATTGCATCTCCATCGTTATTTGTAATTGACAATGGAAAAGCATCTCCATCGGCAACACTCGTAATTACAGGTGCATTTACTGGATACGTAGTCACTAAAAACAGGATATCATTACTAACAACACTTCCTGCATTTACTCTCATATAAATTGCAATATCTCTAAAAGAAGTGACACCGGAGTCTGTAATTGCCTGATTAAAATCGACAACACTCATCGAGAAATTATCTTTATTTGTGGTGCCTAATGCAATTGGAGTCGTGAATTCTTTATCCGTAGACATTTCTACAGTATAGTTGGTACTTCCTGTAACTTCATCGATCCAAGAAATTGTAAAAGCAGGATTGCTTGGGAGTGCAAAGTTTAAAAACACGTTACTTATCCCTGGAGAATTTAAAACAAATTTTGCTTCTGGTGTTACAATATTTAAGCTCTCTTCTGCATCACAGGCTCCTAATAAAAGGGTTAGTGAAAGAAATAAGTAGCTTATTTTTTTAAAGTATGATTTCATTTTTTTATCTTTTTAGTTCGTTTATTATAAATTTAAAGGGATAAAGATGTAACGACCTGTTAAATCATTAAACCATACATCATAATCATCTTCCACAATTATTGGAACCGCACTACCTCCATCGGTAGCAACACCCGAGAATGATGTTGAACCACCCCAAGACGAATTGCTGTCGGTTACAAAAGAAAGTTCTCCTGGTATTAATCTAACCGCGGTTGCATACCAAATATGACCGTCAAAACTTAAGGGACTCATCGAGATATTTGCCGAGCTAGAACCTTGCAACGTTATTGATGCCGGACTTACAGCACCAGAAGCATCAAAAGATTCAAAAGTAAATGTATTGCTTGCAAAATTTATTTTAAAAGTATGAAACCCAGCAGGTATACCATTTCCACCACCATATGGGAATCTTTCAGGATCTGTTCCGCCACCAGGGTTATTCCCTACAGTTGCACCATCATCTGTTCCAAATTGTGGTTGCCAAAGTCCTTTTGTTTCCAGTACTTTAAAGTGTCCATTTTCTGCCCAAAACCCAGTATAATAAAATACATTACTATCGGTTGGATCTCTAAAAAGAGCAGGATTGTTATTGTTATTATTCCAACCTGGTGCAGTTGCATCTCCAACTAAATAATAATCAGAAAACACATAATTATAGAATGGATATACTTCAAACTGAATTGTATTTGAAGGAATTGGTAATCCGTTCTGAGTCCCTATAGAAGATACAACTCTAACATAAAGAGTTGCCCATTCAAATGGGTTCAAACCAGAATTCCCTGCAGCTGCATTAATCTCATTTACAGACAATGTAATCGAAGTTTGCCCTGTTATTGATGAAGCTACAACAGGTGCTGTAAAATCAACATCACTTGCAAATTCAATTGAATAATTAATGGCTGTTTGCTGCTGGTAATTTGCAGATTGCCAATTTAACGTTACCGCTGGGTTACTTGTATTCACAGCGTCTAACTCTATCATTGTAAAGTTTAACTCTGCCAAAACTGCTGCATTCGGATTTGCAGATACATTAAAGAGTTCAGATGAATCATCACACGAAGCGAAGATTAATAAGACCAAACCAATAATGCTGGCTATTGAAATATGTTTAATTTTTTTCATCTTTTATAATTTATATTGATTTAGTAACCAGGGTTTTGAGTTAAATTAGGGTTTGTTGATAAACTTGCAGCTGGTATCGGAAATAATTTCATGTGATCTGGTAAAGAAATACCATTGCTACCATTTCCTTTCCAAGCCCAATTATAAGATCCACCTGTATATTTTCCAAAACGAATTAAATCTTGTCTTCTATGTGCTTCCCAGTGCAATTCACGAGATCTTTCATCTAAAATAAAATCGAGTGTCAAGTCACCACTTTGAATTGCTTGTGGATTGTTTGCTCTTGATCGTAATTGATTTACATACCCTAGCGCATTCACTTGTGTCGCATTTGAAGCGCCTCTTAATTGCGCTTCGGCATACATTAAATACACATCTCCTAATCTAAATAGAGGGAAATCGGTATCTACAAAAGTTTGATCTGGACCATACCCTCCAATCGATAAAGCATTTGAATATTTTTGTATAATATATCCTTGATCTTTATCAGAAATATCTGTTATTTCTTTAGATCTACCTTCTGAAATAATTGTATTCCTTGAATCGGTATCAAAAACACTGTTTTCAAACAAATTCACAAACTGTTTTCTAACTCTAAGGGCTCCACCCCAGCCACCTGCACCAACACCAACTTCGGCACCGTTTGCTTCTATACTACCAACAGAACCATTAATGATAACAGTAGTAGGTCCATAGTTTTGAGTATTAATACCATCAGAAATTAAAGGAAATATAATCTCATTTCTTGCAGCATTTGTATTGTTATCTGCCATGAAATTTAATAAGTAATCTGGCGCTAATGAATAACCACCATTTATTATTTTATTTAATTCTGTAACACATTCATCATATTTACTTTGTCCAATGTAAACCTCTGCATTTAAATACATTTTAGCCAAAATCATCGCTGCAACTGCTTTGTCTGCTCTACCGTATTCATTGGTCATCGGATCTGATAAATCAGACGCTATTGCATTCAATTCAGATTCTATAAATTCAAATAATTGCGCTCTATTATAAGCTAATGGTTGTGCGTTTATTGCATCTAATTCTGTGGCAAAATTTGCTTGACCAAATAAATCCATCATATAGTAGTAAGATAAAGCTCTAAGCAAACGTGCTTCTGCTCTATAGGCTACAATCTCTGTTCTTACAACATCTGAAACATTTCTTTCCGTTAATTTTGCATCTGTAGTTTCTCTTAAGAAATTATTTGCAAAAGCTATTGTTACATGACTTCTACCAAACATCCCTAAAATAATAGGGTCATCTGCACTCCAAAGGTTACGTTGAATTTCTCTTGTACCAGGATCATTCTCATAAGACCAAATCATTTGATCTGCTGATAATGTTTGTAAGTATAAGAGTACACGGCCAAATTGACTTGTACCTGCATCTAAACCTTCAATATTTGAAGATCCTGGTCCATCGATACCAGTTAAAGATAGGTTTCCATAGACACCTGCTAATAATTGCTTGTACGAGCTTTCGTTTGCGAAAAATTCATCACCTAACAAATCTTGATCATCCTTTGGTGTAATGTCTAACTCGTTTGTACAAGAAGAAAATGCGATAAAGAATACAAAAAGGATGGCAGATATTCTTTCTATTTTTAATATTTTTTTCATAATAAATTAAAATTTAATGTTTGCTCCTACCAAAAATGTTCTTGGTCTTGGATAAATTGTATTATCAATACCGTTAAAAACTTCAGGATCTAGTCCTGTATAGTTTGTAAGTGTAAATACATTTTGCATTCCAGCCCATACCCGAATACTCTTAAAATCAAATTTATTTATGGGGTTGATCTTGTCAAAAGTATATCCTAATGTAATGTTGTCCATTTTTAAGAACGAAGCATTTTCTAAATAAATATCTGATAAAATAACATCAGCCGTTCTTAAAAAGTTGGTATTGCTTACAGAAGTAGGAATGTTTCCTAAAACCGATTGATCTAAAATTAAACTATATTGTGCTAAAGAAGAATTTACATTATTATAAACATAGTTTCCAATGTTAGCTCTTAAGTTAAATGCGAAATCAAAATTCTTATAATTTAAACTCGATTGAAACCCTAAAGAAACATCTGCTTGTGGATTTTCTTTTAAGTACCTGTCTTGAGAATTTAAAATACCGTCTCCATTTATATCTGCATAAGCACCTTCAATTGGCATTCCCGCAGTGTCATACAATTGCTTGTACACATAAAATGAGTTTGGAGCAAAACCTTCACTATAAAGTTGAATGAAATTTCCAGTTCCTCCAGAAATATCTCCTGTTGTAATGTCTTGGTTTAGGGCTAATTCTTTAATTTCTTTATCTAAGTAGGTTGCATTAAAATTAAGGTTCCATTCTAGGTCTTCTGTTTTAATAACATCTGCATTTACAGTAAACTCTAATCCATTTACTTGTAGGTCTCCAATGTTTTGCAAAACTCTATTTGTAAAATTACTACCATCTGCTACTGGAGCATTGGATAATAAGTCTGTAGAATTTTTTTGAAATACATTGATAGATCCCGTGATTTTGTCATTAAACAAACCATAATCGAGTCCAAATTCTACTGTTGCTGTATTCTCCCATTTCAGATTACTACGTTCTGTAGGAATGGTAGATTGAATTGGTGTTCCATCAAAAATATATTGAGAATTTTGATTTCCAAAACGATACCTGTCTAAATATAAATCTCCTGCAATTCCGTCTTGTTGTCCATTCACACCATAACTTGCTCTTAATTTCAAATTAGAAATTAAATCACTGTTTTTTAGAAATTCTTCATCACTTATATTCCAAGCAACTGCAGCACCTCCAAAGTTACCCCATCTATTTTCGGGTCCAAAACGAGAAGTACCATCTCTTCTAAAGTTAAGTGTAAGTAAATACTTTTCATTAAAAGTAAAATTTGCTCTTGCTAAAAACCCAATTAAGACAACAGGTGTTGCATTATAAGAAGTAACCCCTTGATCAGATGGATTTCGTGTATTTCCTGTAGAATTTCCAGAACCATTAAAAGTTTGGTAAGAATATCCTGCAGTAATATCTGCTTTTACTTTTCCAAAAGTATTTACATAATTAAGGTAGCCATCTAAAGACTTGTTAAGCACCTCACTTGTAAACCCAGAATCGTTTCCAACATACAAACTATTAAAACTTGCAGGTCCCTCTATTGAACTGATGCTAGTTCCTTTTCCTGTAGATTTGTCAAAACCAACATTTACAGTAGCCGTTAATTCTGGTAAGAAATGAAATTTATAATCTACTTTTAAATTTCCATATTGTCTAAAAACATCTGAATTGTTATTATTTTGCAATAGTGCTGCAACCGGGTTGGTTCCTCCATTAGATAGAACTACGTTTCCTTGAGCATCTCTCGTATAGTGTTGGTAAAAACCTCCAAACGGAGAAGAAGCATCATAAACAGGCTGTGTTGGGTCGTAACGAAGCGCTGCCCCTACTTGTCCAGCATCAGCAAAACGATTGTCTTCAAAGGCTCTGTTATAATTTAAGTTCACTTTTAAGTGATCATCAAAAAAACTTGGATTCATAGATAAGGCCACTGTTGCTCTATCATATTTTGAAGTAAGAATGTTTCCTTCGATAGCAGCAAAACCAATTGATAGTCGTGTTGGTATTTTTTTGAAAACCTGACCTCTTATTGTGATGTTGTGCTGAGTAGAAACAGATTTTTGATAAATCTCATCTTGCCAGTTTGTATTGGCAGTTCCTAACAAACTTGTAGGAATCATAGAACCTGTAATTGGTTGTGAATTTACCAAGCTTCGAAAGCTTTCTGCGTTGAACATACTTACTCTATCTGTAATTTCACCAAAACCCATTTGATAATCATAGTCCAAAGAAAATTCACTTCTTCCTTTTTTAGTTGAAATAATAATGACACCGTTTGCACCTCTAGAACCATAAATGGCCGTTGCAGATGCATCTTTTAAAACAGAAAAAGATTCAATATCATTTGGGTTGATACTTGCTAACACTCCTCTAGATCCTCCTGCAGTTCCTGACATTGGTAGTCCGTCAATAACAATTAGTGGATCATTCGATGCGTTAAGAGAAGATCCTCCTCTAATTCTAATTTGAGATCCTGAACCTGGAGCACCACTTGTGATGATGTTTACACCAGCAACACGACCACTTAAAAGGTTCTCGGGAGTTACAATATTTCCTTTCGTAAAATCTTTTACTGTAATAGATTCTACAGAACCTGTAGCATCTTTAACAGTAGTACTACCATATCCAATAACAATAATTTCATCTAGTTGTTCAGAAGATTGGATTAATTCTACAAGAAGGTCTAAGGTTTCACCAATAGTAACTTCTTTTTCTGAATATCCTAAAGACCTAAAGACTAAAACATCTCCAGATTTTACATTCGAAATTTGAAACCTTCCATCAAAATCTGTTTCAGATCCATTTGTAGTGCCTTTTATAATGACACTAACTCCAGGCAAAGTATCACCCGTCGTTTTTTCTTTAACAACACCCTTTACTGTTTGTTGTGCAAACATTGTAAAAGTAGTGCTCAAAAGAAGACCAATCACTAATAGTTTAATTTTATTCATATTTGTTTTATTAAATAATAACTGTAAATTTGAGTTGTGATAACAATAAACTTACATTCCACAAGGTGAATGTAGTATGTTTCTTTAAAATACCAATCATTATTCATTTTACGAAACCGATTTCGTGTTGACAACTTTCGTGTTTATTTTTATATATTCACATAAAACACACAATAAATCCTCATTTTTGTAAAATATGAAGCAAAAAATTACAATTAAAACAATTGCAAAGGAACTAGGGGTCTCAACATCTACAGTTTCAAAAGCGCTAAGAGATAGTCATGAAATTAGTATCGACACTAAAGACAAGATTAAAGCTTATGCGGCAATGTTTAATTATAAACCAAATAGTTTAGCGCTACAGCTAAGGAATCAAAAAACCAAACTTATTGGTGTAATCCTTCCAAGGATCGTTCATCATTTTTTCTCAACGGTAATTAAAGGAATCGAACAAGGAGCGAGTGAGAAAGGCTACCATATTATGGTTTGTTTTTCGAATGAGTCCTACAAGAAAGAAGTAGAGAATTTGAAAGTACTTTCTAATGGAAGTGTTGATGGACTTATCGTTTCCATTGCAAAAGAAACCCTAGAAACAAAAGATTTTACACATTTCAAAGATTTGGTCAATGAAGAAATTCCATTAGTCCTTTTTGATCGTGTTGTAGATGAAATTTTATGTGATAAAGTAGTGGTAGATGATGTGGGTGCAGGTTACAAAGCAACGAAGTATTTATTGAACCAAAACAGTCTTAAAATCGCTTTAATTACTACGCCAGAACATGTAAATGTAGGTACTTTAAGAAGACAGGGTTATGAAAGAGCACTTTCTGAAAAAGGAATATCTGTCAATAAAAAATTGATTATTGAAGTTGAAGAAAAAGAAAATATTAAAGCACAAATAGAACGCGTATTTGACCAAGATATTGATGCTGTTTTTGCTGTAAATGAAATTTATGCAGCAACAGCTATGAGAATCGCAAAAGAGAAGGGGTATAAAGTTCCGCAAGAATTTTCTGTAATTGGTTTTACAGATGGTCTAATCTCAGAATACTCATCGCCATCAATTACCACAATTGCACAACATGGTCTTGAAATGGGGAAACAAGCTGTAGAGGTTTTAATTGAGCGGATAGAAAAAGAAGCTGAGGTATACGAGCCAAAGAAAATTGTAATATCTAGCAATCTTAAATTAAGAGAGTCTACGAAACCGTCGTCGTAGAAAAAAAAAGTTTCTTTATGGTTTTTCACAAAAATTTATAACTTTACAACTTTAATAATCGATTTATCAATAAATTACATTCCACAAAATTTATTAGTTGATAAGTCTAAAAGCTTATCGTAATATTAATTTAATATTTTACGATAATGAATAAGCAGAAATTAAGTTTCTTGCAAATCTGGAACATGAGTTTTGGGTTTCTAGGAATACAATTTGGGATGGCCTTAACTGGCGGTTTTATGTCTCGAATTTTCCAAACACTTGGTGCAGAAATTGATGACATTCCAATTCTTTGGATAGCAGCTCCATTAACAGGTCTTATAGTTCAGCCAATTATTGGCTACATGAGCGACCGAACCTGGAGTACAAGGTGGGGGAGAAGACGCCCTTATTTTTTAATAGGCGCTATTCTTAGTTCGTTGGCATTAATTGCAATGCCCCATTCACCAACGCTATGGATTGCTGCAGGTTTTCTATGGATTTTAGATGCTTCTATCAATATATCTATGGAGCCGTTTAGAGCTTTAGTTGCCGATAAATTACCAAATTCTCAAAGATCTTATGGTTTTGTAATTCAAACACTTATTATTGGTGTTGGTACTTGGGTTGCCAGTAGTTTACCTTGGATGGTTTCACAGTTTGGAGTTAGCGATTCTGCTGAATCAGGAATCGTTCCTATGTCAGTAAAAGTTGCTTTTGCAATTGGTGCAGTTGTCTTTTTAGTAAGTATTTTTTATACTGTATTTACTACAAAAGAATATCCGCCAGAAGATATGGAAGCTTTCGAAAAAGAAAAAGCAGAAAAAAACCGTTTTGTTTCAGATATTTTAGAAAACATTAAAAATATGCCAACCGTTATGAAAAAGTTGGGTTTAGTTCAGTTTTTTAGCTGGTTTGCTTTTTTTACAATGTGGAGTATGGCAAACCCTGCTTTAACAGAACACGTTTTTAAAACTTCCGCTCCCATAGAAAAAGAGTATGTAATGACAGATGCGATCCAAAAAGCTGCATTTGATGTTAAAAATACTGCATTTCAAAAATCTTCTAATGAAGTTGGTTCTTATATGGGTATCTATGGATTGTCTTCTATGGCATTTGCATTAGTCCTGGTTTTATATACAAGAACAAGACGCATCAATAGAAAACATGTTCATATGGGATCTTTAATCTTAGGTGGACTCGGTTTTATATCAATGTATTTAATTCCATCACCAGAATATTTAGCCTTATCATTTACGTTAGTTGGTTTTGCTTGGGGGAGTGTTTTATCAATGCCGTATGCGATGTTATCAAGTTCCGTAGATCCAAAGAAGATGGGTGTGATCATGGGTGTTTTCAATATGTTTATTGTAATACCGCAAATTATTGCTGCGCTTGGAGGTATTAATTTTATTACAGGTCTTTTAGGCGAACAAACAATTAACGCGATGATTGTAGCAGGTTTAAGTTTAATAATTGCAGGTTTTTGCAATCTACTTATTACCGAAAAAAATGCAATTACATTTCAAGAGGATACCATATAAATGAAAAAAAGAGGATATATATTTGATCTAGATGGTGTTATTGTAGACACCGCTAAATACCATTTTTTGGCATGGAAAAAATTAGCCAATTCTATTGGTATCGATTTTTCTCAAGAACAAAACGAACAACTCAAAGGAGTAAGTAGAGTACAGTCTTTAGAGAAAATTTTAGCTTGGGGAAATAAAACAATTTCAGCAGCTCATTTTACACGTCTAATGACTTCTAAGAATGATGATTATTTACTTCATGTACATGAAATGAGTGAAAGTGAAATTTTACCCGATGTCATAAAAATATTAAACTTTCTAGTTGACGAAAGTCAACCTGTAGCATTAGGGTCTGCAAGTAAAAATGCAAGGCTAATTTTAAACAAAGTGAATTTAATTGATAAGTTTGAAGCCATTGTAGATGGTACAAACGTAAGCAAAGCAAAACCAGATCCCGAAGTGTTTTTAATAGCTGCAAAGCAGTTAGGAATGCCGACAGAAGACTGTATTGTCTTTGAAGATTCTGTTGCAGGAGTTCAGGCAGCAAATTCAGCATATATGATTTCTGTTGGAATTGGAGATGCAAAAATATTACACGAAGCAGATTATATTTTTAGAGATTTCACAGAGATTTCTACAGATTTTTTAAAAGAGATTAAGAAAAAATAAAATAAGCGAAAGCTTATTTAAATTATTAAGAGAATGAATCAAGATTATATAGTACCAAATAATTGGTCAATTATAGAAGAGGGATTTAATCCAGAAAGCGTAAAATCTTCAGAAAGCCTTTTCAGTATTGGAAACGGCGCTATGGGCCAACGTGCAAATTTTGAAGAATTTTATTCTGGACCCACTTTCCAAGGAAGTTATATTGCCGGAGTATATTATCCAGATAAAACCCGAGTTGGTTGGTGGAAAAATGGATACCCAGAATATTTTGCAAAAGTTTTGAATGCCCCAAATTGGATTGGTATTAATGTTTTTGTGAATGACGAGCAGTTAGATTTATTTACCTGTACTTCCATTGGAAATTTTAAACGTGAGTTGAACATGAAAGAAGGTTGGCTCTCAAGATCTTTTTTTGCAATACTTCAAAATGGCGTTCAAATTAAAGTAGAGAGCATACGTTTCTTAAGTTTAGACATTGATGAGGTAGGTGCAATAAAATATTCTGTTACACCGCTTAATTATGATGCAAAGATATCATTTACTCCATATGTAGATGCAGGAATTACGAATGAAGACACCAATTGGAATGATCAATTTTGGGATGTTTTAAATATTGTTCAAGAAGGGAAACAATCTTTTGTTGAAGCAAAAACGATGAAGACAAATTTCCATACATGTACCTTTATGGAATCTAAGTTGTTTTTAAACGACAAAGAAGTAGTGGTTAAATCTGTTGATTTTAAATCTGCTAGTTATGCGTCATCCAAATATGAGAAAAACATAAAACAAGGAGATTCATTTATCATTCATAAAATTGGAGGTTATACCATTGATAGAAATCAAGATAGAAATGAATTGATATCTTCAGCTAGACAAGCATTAAAATTAGCAACAGACTTAGGTTTTGAGGGGCTGTTAGAAATGCAAAAAGAAGCCTGGGCAAAAATATGGAGTACATCAGACATTACCATAGAAGGAGACGTAAAAGCACAACAAGGAATCCGTTTTAATATTTTTCATTTAAATCAAACCTATTTAGGAAAAGACCCATTGTTAAATATTGGTCCTAAAGGATTTACTGGAGAAAAATACGGTGGAAGCACGTATTGGGATACAGAAGCATATTGTATTCCTTTTTATATGGCTACCAAAGACCAAAAAGTGGCAAGACGTTTATTAGAATACAGACACGCACATTTAGAAAAAGCAATTGAAAACGCTACAAAATTAGGGTTTACAAACGGTGCAGCATTGTATCCTATGGTAACGATGAATGGCGAAGAATGTCATAATGAATGGGAAATTACTTTCGAAGAAATTCATAGAAACGGAGCAATAGCATTCGCAATTTATAATTACCATCGGTACACAAACGATTATTCTTATATTCCAGAAAAAGGATTGGAAGTTTTAATTGGTATTGCTCGTTTTTGGCAGCAAAGAGCCACCTTTTCATCCGATAAAGAACAGTATATGATTTTGGGTGTTACAGGTCCCAATGAATACGAGAATAATATCAATAATAATTGGTATACAAATTACATTGCAAAATGGTGTATTAATTATGCTTTAGAAAATTTAGAAATTGTTAAAAATGACTACGTTTCAGACTATTCAAGGATTATCGGAAAAGTAGATATTACAAATGAAGAACTCAAAAAATGGCGAGCAGTTGCAGATAATATGTATTTTCCATATTCAGAAAAAAACGATATTTATTTACAACAAGATGGTTTTTTAGACAAAGAATTGATAACCGTTTCAGAGTTAGATAGCAGTCAAAGACCCATCAATCAAAAATGGAGTTGGGATCGTATTTTACGTTCACCCTACATTAAACAAGCAGATGTTTTACAAGGTTTTTACCTTTTTGAAGACCATTTTACAACAGAAGAATTAGTCCGTCATTTCGATTTTTACGAACCACTTACAGTTCACGAAAGTTCGCTCTCTCCTTGTGTTCATAGTATTCAATCCGCAAAATTAGATCGAATTGAGCAAGCCTATACTTTTTACTTAAGAACATCTCGTTTAGATTTAGACGATTATAATCACGAAGTAGAAGAAGGTTTGCACATTACGTCAATGGCAGGAACTTGGATGAGCATTGTTGAAGGTTTTGGAGGTATGAGGATCCACAATAATAGGTTAACATTTGCGCCTAAAATCCCAAAAAGATGGAAAAATTATTCGTTTAAAGTCAACTTTAGAAACCAGGTTTTAAAAGTAAACATCAGTCATTCTGAAACAACTTTTGAATTAGATGGCTTGAATGATCTCAAAATAGTAGTCAATGGTGATTTTGTAAATGTTACTCCAAATGTTCTAAAAACAGTTTAAAAACAACGGTATGAAATTAGTTAAAGCACTTTTATGTCTCTTAATTTTTGGATTGATGTATTCTTGTGACAATAAAAAACAAGCTTTTGATTCTATAAAACCAGTGTCCAATAACTCTTTGGAACGAGTTGAGCCACCAAACTGGTTTATTGGTTTTAAAGATGTTTCATTACAACTTTTAGTAAAAGAGAAGGGTATAGGTAGTTTCAAGCCCTCTATTTCATATAAAGGTGTTGTTATCGAAAAAGTACACACTGCTAGAAGTAAAAACTACTTATTTATCGATTTAAAGATCGACAAAAGAACAGATCCTGGGAAATTTGATATTATTTTTACTTCTGAAAACGGAGATATAAAAGGACATACATATCAATTAAAAGCAAGAGAAAAACCTAGCGAAAACTACATTGGTTTTAACAGTTCAGATGTTTTATATTTAATAACCCCAGACAGGTTTGCAAACGCAGATGCAACAAATGATTTAGGTTCAGCAGTTTCAACGGCTAATGAAAACAGAGAATCTGTTCATTTTTTAAAAGAAAATAGCATTAATAGAAATGATGATTATGCACGTCATGGCGGGGATATAAAAGGAATTACAAGTCATTTAGAGTACATTGATAATATGGGCTTTACTGCTATTTGGTCTAGTCCATTATTAACCAATAATATGCCCAGTCAGTCATATCACGGCTATGCAATTACAGATTTATACGAAGTAGATCCACGTTATGGAACATTGGCAGATTATAGAGAATTGGCAGACAAATCGAGAGAAAAAGGTATTAAATTAATTATGGATCAAGTCGCAAACCATTGTGGTAGCGAACATTGGTGGATGAATGATTTACCATTTAATGATTGGCTAAATTTCCAAGAAAACTTTGAAAATAACGGAGCATTAATAACTTCAAATCATCGAAGAACTTCAAATCAAGATTTGTACGCTTCTAAAAGTGATAAAAAAGGAAACTCAGATGGTTGGTTTGTTGCCACAATGCCAGATTTAAACCAGAAAAACCCGTTCATGGCAAAATACATCATTCAAAATAGTATTTGGTGGATCGAAACTATCGGTTTAAGTGGTATTAGACAAGATACATACCCTTACCCAGACAAAGATTTTATGAGTAATTGGGCAGGAGCTATTATGGCAGAGTATCCAAATTTCTCTATTGTTGGTGAAGAATGGAGCTATAATCCGTTGTTAATAGGTTACTGGCAAAAAGGTGCAAATAATAGAGATGGATATGCTTCTAATTTAACTTCTACGATGGATTTTGCCATGCAAAGAAATGTAGTTGATGCCATTAATGAAAAAGAATCTTGGGATACGGGGTTGGTTAAAATGTATGAAGGCTTGGCCAATGATTTTCATTATGCAACACCAAAAGATATCATGATTTTTCCAGACAATCATGATATGAGCCGAATTTATACGCAATTAAATGGAGATTTAGAAAATACAAAAATGGCGCTTTCTTTCTATTTAATGATGCCTAGAATTCCACAAATCTATTATGGAACAGAGATTCTAATGGATGACTTTGAGAAGCCAGGAGACCATGGTTTAATTCGTACAGATTTCCCTGGTGGATGGAAAGGTGATGCTGTAAATGCATTTACAGGAAAAGGCATAAAGGCCGATCAAAAAAACATGCAAATGTTCTTGAAAAAGGTGTTGAATTTTCGTAAAAACACCAAAGCCATTCACGAAGGGAAAACAATTCATTTTGCACCCTATATGGGAACCTATCTATTGTTTAGAATTATAGATAAAGAAATTGTTGTGCTCATTTTAAATAAAAATGACAAACCAATTCATCTCGATTTAAAAAGATATTCTGAAATTGGTTTAGAGGGTAAAATATTAAAAAATGTCATATCTGGAGAAAAAATAACTTGGGATACAGGAATAAGTTTCACTAAAAGAGGCGTGACTTTATTAACGACAAAATTAAATTGATCATGAAAAAACATTTCATACTCTTTGTTTCGATTCTTTTGTTTTTACCAATAAAATCGTTTGCACAAGAACGTTCTAAAATGACCGCTGTAGTTGTTGAAAATGCAGTATTAGCGAGTGGGAAGTTGATGCGTATTGTTCGTTTTCCATCAAAAAACATAGTGCCAAGACCTGTAGATGTATGGTTACCAGAAAATTATTCTGCTGAAAAAAAGTATGCAGTTTTGTACATGCATGATGGTCAGAACTTATTTGACGCAACGACTTCCTGGAATCAGCAAGAATGGATGGTAGATGAGGTTGCTACCAAATTAATGGAAGAAAAAATTACAAAAGATTTTATAGTAATAGGAGTTCATAATATCCCGAAGATTCGTTTTTTAGATTTGTACCCACAGAAATCTTTTAATTATTTAGCAGAAGAGCAGTTAGATTCTATTAAAAAAAATGCAATTAAAAAAGGAATTACTTTAGATAGTTTTTCTGGTGATGCCTACTTGAAATTTATTGTAGATGAGTTAAAACCTTATATAGATAAAACTTACTCGGTTAAAACAGATAAAGAAAATACCGCAATTGCAGGTTCATCTATGGGCGGGTTAATGTCTTGGTATGCGATATCAGAATATCCAAAAATTTTTGGCGCAGCAGCTTGCCTATCCACCCATTGGGTAGGTTTAACTCCGTCACCAAACAACCCTTTACCAGCAGCAATTTTTAAATATTTAGAAGAAAATGCACCAGATTCTAAATCGCATAAATTATATTTTGATTATGGGAATAAAACATTAGATCAATTGTATCCTCAATACGCACCAATTGTAGATAAACTTTTTTTAGGTAAAGGGTATGTTATTGGAGAAAACTATAAGAATTTATTTTTTGAAGGAACAGATCATTCAGAAAAATCATGGCAACAGAGATTAGATATTCCATTCACTTTTATTTTCAAAAATTGATGAAACATTTTAGACTTACATTCTTATTATTGACACTACCCGCATTTGTAATTGCACAAAATTCAAATAGAATTTTTGAGACAATGACAAATAAGAAAACCCACTTAGAAATTAAGGTCAATGATGGAGCTTATAAAATCAGATTATTTTCTAATAAAATAATTGAAACCTCATTTATACCCTCTGGAGAAGAGGATGTAAAGATTTCTCATGCAGTCGTTTTAAAATCCATTTTAATAGATAATAGTTTTCTAAAGGAAACTGCTAATTCGCTTGTTTTGATCACTGAAGGCATCTCTCTACAAATTCAAAAAAAACCATTTCAAATTTCATATTTCTATAAAGGCAATAAAATTACTTCAGAAAAAACAGGATATTCAAAAGATTCAATACACCAAAAAATACAATTAAATCTTACTAAGGAGGAAGTTTTGTATGGAGGAGGCGCAAGAGTTTTAGGTATGAATCGTAGAGGAAATCGCTTGCAACTTTATAATAGAGCGCATTATGGTTATGAGGCCCGCTCTGAGTTAATGAATTTCACCTTGCCAATTGTATTGTCTTCAAAAATGTATATGCTTCATTTTGATAATGCACCCATTGGTTTTTTAGATTTAGATAGTAAAAAAGACAATTCTATAACCTACGAAACTATTTCTGGGCGTAAAACCTATCAGGTTATTGTGGGGGATTCTTGGATTGATCTAATCGATAGTTATACCAATTTAACAGGAAAACAACCTTTGCCTCCAAGATGGACTTTTGGTAATTTTTCTAGCAGATTTGGTTACCATTCACAAAAAGAAACAGAAACAACGATCGATAAATTTAAAGAAGACGAAATTCCTGTGGACGCAGTTATTTTAGATTTGTATTGGTTTGGAAAAGAAATCCAAGGCACTATGGGGAATTTAGAAGTGTATAAAGACTCTTTTCCAGACATGAAAGGGATGATCTCTAAATTTAATAAAAAAGGTGTTAAAACGATTTTAATAACTGAGCCTTTTGTTTTAACAACTTCCAAAAAATGGGAGGAAGCAGCAGAAAAGAAAATATTAGGAAAGGATTCTATCGGCAACCCCTATAAATTTGATTTCTATTTTGGAAACACTGGGTTGATAGATATCTATAATCCTGAAGGAAAAAAATGGTTCTGGAATATTTATAGAGAACTAAGAAATATTGGAGTACAAGGAGTCTGGGGCGATTTAGGAGAGCCAGAAGTACATCCAAGTAGATTATTGCATGAAACAGGAACTGCAGATGAGGTGCATAATATTTATGGACATGATTGGGCACGTTTAATTTTTGAAGGCTATCAAAAAGATTTTCCAACCGAAAGACCTTTTATTCTAATGAGAGCAGGTGCTGCAGGTTCTCAGCGTTTTGGTATGATTCCTTGGTCTGGAGACGTAAATAGATCCTGGGGAGGCTTACAAAGTCAGCCCGAAATTGCCCTTCAAATGGGAATGCAAGGTTTGGGATATATGCACTCTGATTTAGGAGGTTTTGCAGGTGATAATTTAGATGATGAATTGTATACACGTTGGTTACAATATGGTGTTTTTCAGCCAGTTTTCAGACCTCATGCGCAAGAAGGTGTAGCGAGTGAACCCGTTTTTAGAAGTGATAAAGCAAAAGGATTTGCAAAAAAATCAATTGAGTTGCGTTATAAATTATTACCATATAATTACAATTTGGCGTTCCAAAATAATCAGTTAGGAACTCCATTTATGCGTCCATTATTCTTTGAAGAATCAGAAAACAAAAGCTTACACTCAAATTCGAAGGCGTATTTATGGGGGAATGATTTTTTAATTTCACCAATTTTAAAACAAGGCATACCAACCCAAGATGTTTATTTTCCAAAAACTGCCACTTGGTTCAATTTTTATTCTGGTGAAAAAATTGCTGGTGGACAAACAAAAAACATAAAAGTATTAGAAAGTACTATTCCAACTTTTGTAAGGGCTGGTGCTTTTATCCCGATGGCAAGTGCTATGCAAAACACAGAAGATTATGATGTAAATTTCATTGAGTTGCACTATTATCATGATGCAGCTGTTTCAAAAAGTGAAAGACAATTGTATATCGATAACGGATTGCTTTCTAACGCTTTTGAGAAAGGAAATTATGAGTTGCTTCACTTTGGAGCATCATTTACTAAACGTTGTTTAGAAATAGATTTTGAAGCAAAATTTGGTGAAAATTGGAATCCAAAAAACAAAGATATTCAATTGGTCATTCATAATGTGGATTGGATTCCAAAGAAAATTAAAGTTGGAAGAAAAAGAGTACGAGTCTCACCAAAACAAAAGATACTCAGAATTCCTTTAACTTGGAAAGTAGCTCGAAAATTAAAAGTAAAAATAACATATAACTAATTGATGATGAAAAAAACACTAATCCTATTCGTAATTGCTTATATTCTATTTTCTTGTAGTAAAGAACAAAAAGAACTTGTAAATTCAATTCCTCCAATTTCAAATGCAATTTTAGAGTCTGCTGTTATTTACGAAGCAAATATTCGTCAGTATTCACCAGAAGGCACTTTTGATGAGTTTACAAAGGACATCCCTGAAATTAAAAAACTAGGTGTAAAAGTGATTTGGTTGATGCCAATTTTTCCTATATCAGAGACCAAAAGAAAAGCCACTGGTGGTGCAGATAGTAAGTTTGCTTCCGAATTTCCAAAAGAAGAACAAAGTAGATATTTAGGGAGTTATTACGCGGTATCAGATTTTACGAAGATCAATCCTGAATTTGGAGACATAGAAGATTTTAGAACCTTGGTGAGCACTGCACATGAACATGGAATTTATGTGATTTTAGATTGGGTGCCAAACCATACAGGTTGGGATCATACTTGGTTACAAACCAATCCAGAATTCTATACTCAAAATGAAAAAGGGGAGGTTGTTCATCCAAAAGATACCGATTGGACGGATACAGCAGATTTAAATTATGACAATCTTGCGATGAGAACTCAAATGATCGCAGATATGAAGTATTGGTTAAAAAATGAAAATATTGACGGTTTTCGATGTGATGTTGCGGGATCTGTACCTTTAGATTTTTGGCAAGATGCAATTCCTAAATTGAGAGCAGAAAAAGATATTTTTATGTTGGCAGAAGCTTGGGAACCGGCATTGCTAAAAGATACGCTTTTTGATATGGCTTATGCATGGGATGGACATCATTTGTTGAACAATTTGGCAAATGGTGAGAAAACCGTTAGCGATTTGAAAACATACATGCAAACTACCTATAAAGAGCGCTACGAAAAAGACGATATGTTAATGAACTTTGTGACCAATCATGATGAGAATTCTTGGAACGGAACCATTCAGGAACGTATGGGTATAAAGGCAGAAATGTTAACAGCCTTAAGTTATGTTCTCCCGGGAATGCCATTGATATATTCGGGGCAAGAATACGATTTAAATCATCGATTAAAGTTTTTTGAAAAAGATTCAATTCCCAAAAAAAAAGGGAAAACATTTGCTTTTTTAACTAAGTTAGGCGCTCTTAAAAATACAAATTCAGCCTTAAATGGGGGGAAAGAAAAAGCAATTTTTGAAGTTTTAAAGAGCGCTAAAGATGTGTTTGTTTTAAAAAGGACGAAAGGGGATAAAACGCTCTTATATTTGGCTAATTTTTCGGATACCACTTCTCAAGTAAAAGTAACTGAAAAAGGAGTTTTTAGAGATTTGATCTCAAAAGAAAAAATAAATTTAAATGGTGAAGCTTTACAAGTTGCACCTTTAACTTTTAAAATAATAATCAATTAGAGATGAGAAGTTTTTTTTTAATGATGAGTGTAGTAACTTTTATAAGCTGCAAAACCGCCACAGAAAAAGGAATCGTATTGACTAAAGCAACGAAAGAGTTTGTGTGGCAAGGCGCAAATATTTATTTTTTGTTAACTGACCGATTTAAGAATGCCGATCCATCAAACGATATTCAATTTAATAGAAAAGACGATGCTGCAAAACTAAGAGGTTTTAATGGAGGAGATTTTAAAGGAATTACAGAAAAAATTAAGGAAGGATATTTCACTAAATTAGGAATTAATGCTCTTTGGATAACGCCTGTTGTCGAGCAAATTCATGCAGGAACAGATGAAGGAACTGGCAAAAGTTATGGGTATCATGGGTATTGGACAAAAGATTGGACAGCCATAGATCCAAATTTTGGAACCAAAGAAGATTTGAAAGAATTGGTAGAAACAGCACATGAAAAGGGTATTAGAATTCTATTAGATGCTGTTATAAATCATACAGGTCCTGTTACAGATGAAGATCCGATTTGGCCAAAAAGTTGGGTAAGAACAGCGCCACAATGTACCTATTCAAATTATGAGCATACTGTTACGTGTACCTTAGTGAAAAACTTACCCGATATTAAAACCGAAAGTAATGAAAATGTAGCATTGCCACCGCAGTTGGTTTCAAAATGGAAAGCTGAAGGTAGGTATGAGCAAGAAGTAAAAGAGTTAGATGTTTTTTTTGTACGAACAGGGCATCCGAGAGCACCACGCTTTTATATCATGAAATGGCTCACAGATTATATTACTGAATATGGAATTGATGGATATCGCGTAGATACCGTAAAGCACACAGAAGAATTTGTTTGGCAAGAATTTAGAGCTGAATGTGATTATGCTTTTGAGGAGTTTAAAAAAAACAATCCAGAAAAAGTATTGGATCATAATGGTTTTTATTTGGTAGGAGAAGTATATAATTTTGGGATTTCATCAGGAAAAGCATTTGATTTTGGAGATAAGAAAGTAAATTATTACGACAGAGCGTTTAACAGTCTTCTAAACTTTGAAATTAAATGGGATGCAAAGAATTCTGACGTGACAACTGTTTTTAATAAATACGATGCTATTCTAAATAGTGATTTAAAAGGTTATGGTATTTTAAATTATTTGTCCTCACATGACGATGGTCAACCCTTTGACATGACGCGTAAAAAACCATTTAAAACTGCCGAAATGTTATTGTTAACTCCGGGAACTTCTCAGGTGTATTATGGAGATGAATCTGCAAGAGAATTGATGGTTGAAGGAGCCACAGGGGATGCAAACCTTCGTTCTTTGATGAATTGGAGTAGGATTAACGAAGATATAACTACGAAATTGATTCTAGCACACTGGCAAAAAATTGGACAGTTTCGAGCAAATCACCCAGCAGTTGGAGCAGGAAAACAACAAGTCATTCCTGCTGAGTATGGACTTATTTTCTTGAGAGTTCTAAATGAAGATAAAGTAGTCATTGGTTTGGAATTGCCAACAGGTAAAAAAGTAATTACAGTTGCTCCCTTTTTTAAAAATAATGAAACCCTTAGAGATGCATATACCCAGCAAGTACTTCTTGTCAAAGACGGAAAAGTAACACTCAATTCTCCTGTAAATATTGTATTGCTAGAAAAAGCGGTTTTGTCGCATTAACTCCATCAAACATTAAAATACAATTTTTAATACATTGTTAAGCAACTAACGAACAGAATGTTTTGAACGAAGTAGAACAAGGACTGATGATTTGATACTTTTTAATTAAAATATAAGATCTACAATTTTTTCAACTACTTGTTCTAATGACCTTTATTGATTATTCAAAAGTGTGTATTAAAATGTACACCTTATCTAACTTACTTTTAAACTGAAGTAAGTTGCATTACCCTTTCCAAGTACCTCCATATGTATAGTTAGTATTATCCTCTTTAACTTCTACAAGACACTCTTTAAAGACAAACACCCATTCTTTTGGGTTTTTATATTGCACTCGGTACATCGTAGAGAAATCGACTTTACAAATAGCACAATGTTTAATTCGTTGTTTCATAATTCACTTAAGTCATTAATAACTTAATTTTTGGAGTTTAATATAACTCCTTTCCAGTTATCTTTTTATATCTCCCGAGCAACCTTTGGAGCAACTCTAAAAACCAAAAAACCCGTACATCATTGTTTATAAATGAGTTACGGGATAATTTTGTGGTACCTCCAGGAAGTTTTAGGTTTTACCTCATTTTATTCGTTTTTCTATAAATCAATGAAAATCAATAGTATAATGACTAAATCATGATAAAATAGTAAAGAGAAGTCAAATGAAATAACAAGGATTTAAACCTGCGGAGCAACCTTTGGAGCAACTGGTATTCTCGCTATATCTTAGCTTTAATTATTAAAATTTAAGAAATATGTATAAGGTTCTAAAATTCTCAAAGGCAGCAATTCGATTCAGTTTAAAACATTCAAAAAAGTATTTATCAGAAAATAAATATCAAGAAATTCTGCTTGTATTATAGTTCTCATTTGGAGGAGCAGATAAAAGGGTTAGTTATTCTAAAGGGTATTCTGTTTCTTATTCAGATTATTACAAACAAAGAGTTAAAATTAATAAATCAATGGTGGTCAATTCTCATACTGTTAATAATTATCTGATAATTAATGAAAGAATTGATAGATGCAACAGAACCTCAAAAACATAACAATTATATTTTGCCATTAATATCAAATTGAGATACAAAATTCCAAATAATAAAGTTTGAGTTAATATCCATATTCCCGAGCACTCCTGGCCAACCGTGACCTCCGTTTATAACTTTATAATGTTCGATTTCAACATTATTATCTCCATTGAAATATTGAAATAAATTTACGGAACTTCCGTCTGTAGCGCTGCTATTTGGCAAATTGGTTATAACCGCTGAGGTGTCCGTATTATTGAAGTCTATCCAATAATTTATCGTTTCGCTGTGCGATATTGTCCCTTCTGGTTCAGATCCATCGTATTGAACCACAGTGTCGTTGGTGCCACTAATTGTAATAATTGGGGTAGGGTGAGTTGGGTTACATGTATTCTTTGTTCTTTCACTCATATTTGCAGCAACGGTTCCAATAGCGGCTATTTTATCACTAAATTGACAGGCTAATTCTTGACTAAAAAACCCTCCATTTGAATAACCACATGCATAAATTCGATTTTCGTCAATATTATAATTATTAGTGATTTCAATTATTAAATCGCCAATAAACCCTATATCATTAGAGCTACTTCCCGTTGTCCACGAACCAACATTCCAATGAGTTGAACCATAGAATAAAGACCCTTGCGGATAAACAAGTATGAATTGTTCAGATTCTGATAAAGCACGCATATCACTCACATTCATTTGATCATTAGCGGACATATTCCAACCATGAAAGTTTAACATAATAGGTACTGATTGAGTTCCATCGTATGCATTTGGTATATGAATCAAATATTCACGAACTTTACCATTAACAGCAATACTCTTGGTGTAAGTGCCGTTTACAGGGTTATTGTTTTCTGCTGGATCTTTTTTATGACATCCAGTCATTAGTATAACTAATAATAGGATTCTTAAATTCATCATGGCCTTAATAGATATATTATCAAAAGTAATAATAATTACTGGAACTGCTTGAGATTATTAAGGATGGTGTCAAATTGGAACTGAACCGTCAACGATTTATTGGAAACCTTGGTCTTAATGCGGTGTATTTATCGTGCTCTATTAAAACGTAACTTTAGTCATTAATAACTTAACTTTTAGAACACAATATAACCCCTTTCCAGATCTCTTTTTATACCTCTTGAGCAACCTTTGGAGCAACTCTAAAAACCAAAAAACCCGTAAATCATTGTTTATAAATGAGTTACGGGATTATTTTGTGGTACCTCCAGAAATAAAACCATATATTTAAAGTATTGATAATAAATATGTTAAATATATTAAGTGTATACATTGTGTACATTATTATTATGGAAATATGTATACAATGTGTTCGTTGTAATGATAGTATTCACAAAATTAAATAAAAACCCTTCTATTTTTTTACGTTTTCCTACACTTTGTAATACTTATAGTAGATACTGGTGTCCATCATAGGGTAAAATACCAATCACCCACGAGGGTTCATAGGAATAGTTAGTGGGTTAGAAGTCGGATAGTATTCTATAAGATTGAAATAACATCTATACATAATGGAAGAGGTTTCTCCGATAGTATCAAAAAGGGTTCTACTATAAATCAGATATGGGTGATTCAATCGAACTGGTCTGAGGAAGTTTAGAATTAAATAAAAAAGGAGGTAAATCTCTTAAAGGGGATTGGTGTATCCAATACTGAAGTATTCAAACAAATTAAAAAGTTTGAAAAAAAGATTACAACCTTTTACTTAAAAATTAAAGGTTGATACTATTTATATAAAACTGATAGATAATGAAACAAAGTAAATTAGATTCTAAATCTATACAATGGATAAAAAATAATTCAAAAGAGTTCTCTAATGAGTTAATCAGAAAATCAAAACTGGTTAAAAACCTCTACAAAGAATTAGAACCTTATCGAATAAAGAAAGATAAAGAAGGATATAAAAAATTATTTAAAGAACTATTAAAAAAAGAAGAAGAAAGACAATGGAAGAACGAATAACCAAACAAAAATTAATGAAGATTTATAATGTAAATAGAACCACCATAGAAGAGTGGAGAAGAAGGTTTGGGTTACCAATGATAGAAATATCATCTCATAAAAAATACATCAGGAAAACTGATTTATTAGAATGGGAAAATGAGATGAAACAAAATCATACTTTAGTGTAGTTCAAAAATAATTACAGTATCAAAATAATTTTGATTCAAACTTTGATATACTTTGAAGATTGAAAGAGTTATAGTTAATCTATCAGTTGGTGAAATAGGGTGTCTTCATCGTTCCAATACATATTCAAAGAATAATGTTAGGTACTTTATTTCAAATCAATTTTAAGTAAAAACTACTCCGATACCCATTTTTTAAAAAAAAGTATTTTTCAGTTACAAGAAACCTCATTTTTTATTAAAAAACATTTCCAGATTCTTCTAGAATAATCTTTTTATTTTGAAAAACTTCTAACCTATATGGTATTCCTGAATCACTTATTCTATTTTCCCAAACAACATATTTTAAATTTCCTTTATTAAATTCAATATAATTGTTTCCACCACTTCCTTCAAATATTCTTTGACCATTAAATAAAATTAAAGATGGTTTGTTACTTACATTCTTGTCTTCCCCCCCCCACGAAGAATACCTTAATTCTCCATTAACTAGTTCGTCCACTCTGATAATAAACTTTTTTGTTTCAACAGAGTATACATTGTTTTTATAGTTTTTAATTGATTCATGTAATTTTTTGTTTTTTGAATTTTTATTTAATGATGTTTGATTGTAAAACAATTTCTGATTAAATTCATTGTTCTCATCAACATTATCTTTTAAGACAATACTTTTAAATTTTGGTTTAAATTTTGATATGTAGTTTGAATTCATTACACTAGAATGTTTATAATTTCCAGTTGAAATTTCAGTGAGTTCATCTCCTGTAATCTTTCTTGATTTTAAATCATTAGTTGCATAAATATCAAAGAATTCTCTATAAAGTACCCCCCTTTTTTTTTTGAAAGTATATTTTACTGAGTATTTTTTACTCAAATTCGCCTTTTCATATCTTGTTAGAGTATCTACTTTCAAAACCCATGAAAACTCTCTACGGGAATTATCAACTACCTCAACCTCAATAGAGTATTTAGGATAATACAAGAGTCTTCTACGTTGAACAAAATCCGACCCTATGAATTTTATAATTGTATAATTAATCAATTCTTTGTTTTCACCAGTATATTTTTGTTCATTTAAAAAAATTAAATATTTATATAAACGTGATAATTCATTAAGGTTTTTAAATTCTTTAATGGATAAATTAAATGGGAGTTTAAAATTATCCGAGAACTCTGAATAAACATTTCCTTTATTTGAGTAAAAATTAATCAAATGATTTAGTGGTTTCTTTCCCATCTTATACCACCTTTTTCCTTTTAATCCAAAATCATATTTACTTTCTTTACCGTTAACATAATAAATAATTTTTGAATCATCATAAAGGTTTTTAACACCAAACCTTAACTCAAAGACTTTTACAGTGGGATCATCTTTAAGTAAAATGGATAATATCCCGATTTCTTCTATTTCATTGCTTACAATTTCCTCTTTTGAAATAAATTCTTTGTTTGGAATAAAATTTATCACGAAAGTATTTTGTATGTATTTATCTCTTAATTCACGTTCTGGTTCATCACCATTAAGGAAAAAATAATAATGAAATTGATTTGACTTCTCTCCGTAAGAGGATTCAGTAAAAATATCACTTCTAACCTTATTAATTTTCTCTTTTTCTTTTCTAATTTTTTCTTCTCGAATTTTCCTTTTTCTTTTCTCTTCTCTTTTTTTCTCTATCTCAATATTTTCTAGACGTTCTTTTTCTTTTCTTTTTCTTCTTTCTAATTCTGCTACTTTATATCCTTCAAAAGAAAAAACTTTTTTACCTTTATAAATACCCTGAATCATTTTACCATTATAAATATTCCTATAAGTTACTAGATATTGTCTGTTCCCTTCATCGTAAATTTTTACTACCATGTGCTTCCGTTTTGAAGCAAATTTTTCCATCTCATATTTATCAACACTAAATACAAAATTATTAAAGTCTTCATAGGTTATATTTTCATTTACTTGAGAGTAAATAATATTAGATCCCAAAATACTTATGATTAGTAAAAAATATAGATGTAATTTTTTCATTTTAAAATAGTTTAATTTATGAAATCACCAATGAATTTTCTATTTCTTTCAAAATCCTCTGGTTTTTATTTTTTTAGAAACCTCTCTTATCACAAAATTTAATGAACCCAGTTACAAAAGTTGTATCAATATCTTCGGTAGTTAATTGAATCCTTTCTCTTTGTTCAAAAATATTAGTGAAACGTATTAAATCTTTAATGGAACCTATCACACTTCTGATGTAAGAATCTGAATTCTGAGTTAATATTTTGTATTCTTCAGAGGTAATCCAATCGTTGTATTTTTCTAGTAGTATTAGAAAGTGAACATCAGAAAGTGATTTCTTTCTTTTTTGAATCTTGTCAGTTCTTAGGTGAGTTTTGATTAAATCGGTTGTTGGTATTCCCCCATTTCTTTCAATTTCAAAAACGATATCAGATATTTCTTTAAGTTTTGATTTTAATAGTAAATTCTTTTCTTGATGGTTTTCTTCTTTAGAACCTATTGGGTTTTTCTTTTGAGTGTTTAACCAATTTTCAATCCAATTTTTATAACGAATTTTTATACCTGTTGAAATGTTCATTCGTTTACCATCAACAAAGACTCTTATGATAAAATAGATTTCATCATTGTTTTCATAAGAGGATTTGTTTTTTCTAAAATGAGGAAGTAATTTTATAGTCATTTTGTATACATTGAGTACCCAATATACAAAAAAGAACCATAAAAATGTACACCATAGTGTACACATGTTAGTTACTAAAAACAGAAAACCCTCTAAATCAATGATTTAAAGGGTTGTAATGTGGTACCTCCAGAAAGTTTTAGGTTTTACCTCATTTTATTCGTTTTTCTATAAGTAAATGAAAATCAACAGTATAATGATAAAATCATGATAAAATAGTAAAGAGAAATCAAACCAAATAACAAGGATTTAAACCTGCGGAGCAACCTCTCGAGCAACCGGTATTCTCGCCATATCTTAGCCTTAGTCATCAAAATTTAAGAAATATGTATAAGGTTCTAAAATCCTCAAAGGCAGCAATTCGATTTTGTCTAAAACATTCCAAGAAGCATTTGTCATCAAATTTGTATAAAGAAAGTTTAATTGTTTTATGGTTCTCCTTTGGAGGTGCAGACAAACGAGTAAGTTATTCAACTGGATATACAGTTTCTTATGCAGATTGGGTTTACTAAAAACGAACGATAAATACTCTTTTTATAAAAAATTACTTATGGTTTAATTATAAGTATTTAAAAGAATATCAGATCTACAAAATCCCTTTTCGGTATTGTTTGAAATATTATTTTGAAATATTGTGATTATAAAATATTAAAGATTGTTTAGCGTTATAGAAGGTATAGCTATTTCTCTGTTTTTTGAATTACCTCTGCTACACTTATTTCCATCAACACTGTTTGTATAAAGAAGCTTCCACCTGTACATAGACCCATCGAAAAACCTTTGACTAATAACCCCACACATTGTATGATAATTTCCTCGATTGTCAACTCCTTTAAATACTATATTGTACCCATTATAAAGTTTGTCATCAATTGGATCACCCCATTTATCTGTTGGTTGTGTGTTATTTAGTCTATTCCATTTCCAAATATTAATTTTATACAATTTATATGTCCCTTTTACTATTCGGTAAAAAGAATCTGCACGTTCCACATATCCTGAGTTGTATTTAGCTTGCTTTCGATCATAATCATAAATCATCTTAAAAGTATTGTTTTTGTTAATTTTTAATGTAGTGTTTGATGAGAATCCTCTTTCTTTAAATTCTCCTGTCATAGATTTTATTACTTCTTTAATAGAAGCTTTTCTTAAATCCGTAATACCTCTTTTCTTCTTTTTAACTATTATTTCAGCCCCATTAGATTTAAATTTTCTAATTCTACCCTTTTTTTTTCCTTTTAAAAAATCCGTTAAAGTATAATCACCTTTTTTGTTTATTACGGTTTTGGATATACCTTCCATTAATCCATTAATATAGTTTGCAGAATAAACTGTATCTTTTTCTTTATTAAGAACATATGATTTTCCTTCAAGAATTGAATTTTTATAATTACTAAAATTACTTTCAATAACATTATTTTCTTTATCATACTGAAAACTTTCTGATAGCCCATTAAACTTATCATCTTTGACTGAAATTGTTCCAACTAAATTTCCGATAGAATCATAACGTTTAAATATTCCGTTTCCTTTTCCTTTTTTGTCGTAAAACCTTGAAGCTTGTAGCTTACCGTTTTCAAAATAGGATTGAAGAGTTCCGTTTAGTTTACCATTTGAATAAAATGATGTCTCTTTAAGATTTCCATTATCATAAAAAGTTTTAACTAATCCGTCGTTGAATCCATCTGTTGAATTTAAATCTATAACTACATTTCCTGCTTTATTATATTTTAATAATTTTCCATTTATTAAACCTTTTGAGTATTCTACTTTAAGGAGAATTTGAGTTTTGTTTAAATACTGAATTGCAGTTCCTGTAAATAATTTTTCTTGATGATAAATTTTTATGGAATCTTGATTTTCAACAACCTGAAAAGGACCGTTTTGGGTAGATAATTCATTGATTTCTTTGGTTGGAGTGGAGCAGCTTGCCAAAAAAACAAAACCTAATATAATTAAGAATATGTATTTCATTGTTATTATTTATTTACTGTTTAAATTTAGTTAAACTAATGAATGATAGAAAATAAATTATAGAAATCCCTAATCCATCCCCCATTTTGTAGTTTATGTTTTTTACTATATTTACTTATTAATATCCATCTACCCATGTATAGAATCTATTTCATTATATTTTTTTTAATCTCTTTAAAAGTATTTTCTCAAACAAAGAATCCAGAGATTAGATCTAATAGTTTTTTATTTTCTTTTAAAGACAAGTCTTATCTTATTTCAGGAGATTCTATTTATAGCAGCTCAAAAACCCGGGAATGGAATGGTACTAAACATCATTTAGAAATAAATGACTATGTTTTTTTTGAAAACAATTCCAATGGGTTTTTAATGCATAATTCTGGGGGAATCTTATACCATTTTGACGGCACAAAATTTGATAGGTTAGACGATTCTTTCATCTTCAATTCTCAATACGAAAGTTTTCCATTTATACATAATAACAGTATCTACAATTTTGGGGGTTACGGGCTCTTTACCTTTAAAAATATTTTCACATACTTTAACCTATCCAAAAAAGAAACAGAAATAGTATCTATAAAAACACCATTGTCAAAACAACCTTTAGGTCGTAAAAAGATGTTTAGTCAATTAGAAGGTAATGAATTATTTATAGGTCCTGGATTAGGATACAATCCAGATATAGAACATAGCTATAAAAAGTCCAAGATTATTGAAGATTATTGGAAATTTGACTTAATTGAAAAAGAGTGGTTCAAATTAGGAGATGGTACATCTTATTTAAAAAATGAAAATTACTACCTTATATATAATTACAAAAACACAACCTTGTTTCTATCTGAAGAATCTATTTTTACGGTTGATATAAAAAACAACAAAGTCTCATTTTATAAAAATAGTAATACAGACTATATAAAATCTATAAAAAAAGAAAGAGAACGCTATCTTATTACATACAATAAATCCAGAAACGGATTTTATGCTATTTTAGATAAGAGAGATTCTAAAAACACATTAAATTTCATCACTGCAAATGATTTACTGGGAGTTCCAGATACTGTTGAAAAACTCTATGAGGAAGAAGAAAATCCAATTTTATTATTTGGAACTGGAGGTTTAATCTTACTAATTATATTCGTTTTCGTTTTTCTAAAGAAAACGAATATTCAGAAAATTAAATTAAAAAGAAAGAAGATTAAAGTGCAACTAACAAATGAAGAGGAACAATTACTATGTCTAATAGAAGAGCACTATCCAAACTATATTAAATTCCCTGATTTAATGGATGTCTTTGATCCTCATTTGAGTTATGAAAACAAAAAGAAAAAATTAAGAACAGCTTTGTATCAAATTGAAGAAAAAATTGGTAAAACCTTAAAAATGAAATCTAAAATATTTATTGAAAGAAAAAATAAAGAAGATCTAAGGATTAAAGAGATTAAAATTAAATAATAGAAATAGAATTTTTAAATCGATAAAATTGTTCCTTAATAACTGACTTAAGTCATTAATAACGGAACTTTTAGAACACAATATAACCCCTTTTCCGATCTCTTTTTATACCTCCCGAGCAACCTTTGGAGCAACTCTAAAAACCAAAAAACCCGTAAATCATTGTTTATAAATGAGTTACGGGATAATTTTGTGGTACCTCCAGGAAGTTTTTGGTTTTACTTCATTTTACGTGTTTTTCTATAAGTGAATGAAAATCAATAGTATAATGACAAAATCGTGATAAAATAGTAAAGAGAAATCAAACGAAATAACAAGGATTTAAACCTGCGGAGCAACCTCTCGAGCAACCTGTATTCTCGCTACAGGAAACCCTTTAAACAGGTTGTCTATAACTGGTGAGGACACCGAATATTTAACCCGAAATGAAGTTTCTAAGGTCTTAAATGTAACTGTCCAAACATTGAATAACTGGAGAAGAGAAGGGGTCTTAAATCCACTAAAAATAGGTGGTAGGGTGTTGTATAGAAAAGAAGATGTTTATAACAACTCACGACTGGTTGCGTGAGATTTTTTTTATTTATATATTGCATAACCCTTATTCTAAATTTAATTACAGTCTATGAAAAAGATATATTTAGTTATTTTCTTATTAATGTCTTACATCTCAGTAGGTCAAAATTTAACGGTAATAAGCGGTGGAAGTATCACAATACCCAAAGACAGTTATGTTTTTGTTGGCGGTGATTTTACCAACACCGCAGGTACGGTAACTTTACATTCCGATTCGGATGAGTTTTCATCGTTATTGGTAAGTGGTGCTGCATCTGGGGATATTACCTACAACCGCTATGTAAATGTAGTAGGTGATGGAGAATGGGATTTAATAGGTGCGCCAGTATCTGGTATGGCCTTTAGTTCTTTAATCACGGATACCAATATTGCAACAAACGGAAGTTTTTATGCAGTAGGATCTTATGATAATACTGTGGATACTTGGACAAACGCTACCACAGCAACCACAGGTAATTTACAATTAGGTCAAGGATACCAGATGGCTACCACAAGTGGAGGCACCCTCTCTTTTACAGGTGCTATTGCAAGCGGAGATCAAACTGTAACCATAACCAACAGCGATGCAGAGAATTCAGGAGCAGGAAGGCGTTGGAATTTAATAGCCAATCCATTTGCATCGTATCTTAATGGAAACAGTGTTGCAGATGGGACTAATAATTTTTTAACGGTTAATACCGCAGCAATAGATGATAATTTTGAAGCACTATATGGCTGGAAAGCTGATGGAACAGGATATGAAATTTATAACAATTCAAGTACAGCCACGCACATAGCACCAGGTCAAGGTTTTTTTGTTGCCGCTGCAGGAAGTGGAGAGAATCAAACAATCACTCTTACCAAAGCCATGCAAACAGTTACGGGAGTCGATGATTTTGTTGCCGCAAGATCCTCTGCGAGTTACGAATTGGTTTTAGACATGTATAGTGATGCTATTAAAGTGGACGATACTAAATTTTATTTTAAAGAAGGATTGACTTTAGGATTAGACCCAGGGTATGATGCCGGAGCATTCAATCAATCTTCAGGTTTTAGTTCGAGACTTGTAGAACAAGACAATGGTATTGGCATGGGAATCAATGCGATGCCTACAGATGCTATGAGCAATACAATCGTTCCTCTAACAATAAATCAAGAAGCTGGGATTACTCTTGAAATTCAAATAGCGAGTAGTACGATTCCAGAGGATATAAATGTTTATTTAGAAGACACAGAAGAAAACACTTTTACACTTCTTACCAATGAGGGTTTTGAACTTACAGCACAAACAACCTTAAGTGGTGTGGGAAGGTTTTTCATTCACTATACTACAGGTACCCTTTCCACAGATACGGTGAGTAGTACCTCATTATTAACCGCCTATAAAGGAAAAGGAAATACCTATATCTCCGTAGAAGGATTACAGCAGTTCTCAGAGCCAGCAAATCTTATCCTTTACAATGTATTAGGGATGAAAGTACTCTCAAGAAAGATCCAAAGCCCTTCACAAAAAGAGACATTATCTACGCTTGGTTTGAAGACAGGAGTCTACATCTTAAAAGTACAGGCAGAAAACATTGTTTTTACAAAAAAATTAGTCATAGAATAAGCATTCCACATGAAAAAAACAGAAAACACACCTAACGGTGCCGATGATATCAGTAGAAAAGAGGCCATAAAGAAAATGGGAAAGTATGCTGCACTTACAGCGATGGGAACATTTATGATTCTTAACCCTAAAAAGGCACAAGCGCAATCTGCACCTTCGGACCCAGGTGCTTGGGGATAAAACAACTTTTCAGAGAATAAAAAACTAAAAAAAGAAAAAACACACTATTAAAAAACACACCAATGAAACAATTTTTCACACTTTTAGCGGCAGTATTATTAACTGCAATAACATCTGCCCAAGTGGGTATTGGCACAACAACTCCAGACGCTTCGTCTGCTTTAGATATTACCTCTACCACAAAGGGGTTGTTGATACCAAGAATGACTAATGCACAGCGTCAAGCTATTTCTAATCCAGCTGCAGGGTTACAGGTCTTTGTCACAGATTTAGATGGAGGTAGTTTTATATTTTATGACGGAACAGAATGGGGTACACTTTCCTTTACTAAGAAACGTCCAGACGCTCCCACAATAGGAACTGCCACTCTCGGTAACGCACAAGCTACAGTTTCATTTACAGCCCCATCAAGTGATGGAGGTTCAGCGATTACTTCCTACACAGCTACCTCAAGCCCAGGAGATTTTACAGGAACAATTAGTCAGTCAGGAAGTGGTGATATAATAGTATCAGGTTTAACGAATGGTACAGCGTACACCTTTACGGTTACCGCTACCAATGCAATAGATACAAGTGTGGCCAGTGCAGCATCAAATTCAGTAGTACCAGCTACTATTCCAGACGCTCCCACAATAGGAACTGCCGTTGCCGGTCCTGCACAAGCCACAGTTCCATTTACAGCCCCATCAAGCAATGGAGGTTCAGCAATTACTTCCTACACAGCTACCTCAAGCCCAGGAGATATTACAGGAACAATTAGTCAGTCAGGAAGTGGCAGCATAACAGTATCAGGTTTAACGAATGGTACAGCTTATACTTTTACAGTGACGGCTACCAATGCCATTGGAACAAGTTTGGCAAGTGCAGTATCAAATTCAGTAGCACCAGCTATTACTATACCAGACGCTCCTACAATAGGAACTGCCGTTCCCCTTAACCAACAAGCCAAAGTTCCATTTACAGCCCCATCAAGTGATGGAGGTTCAGCGATTACTTCCTACACAGCTACCTCAAGCCCAGGGGGTATAACAGGAACATTAAGTCAGTCAGGAAGTGGCAGCATAATAGTATCAGGTTTAACCAATGGTACAGCTTATACTTTTACAGTGACGGCTACCAATACATTAGGTACAAGTGCGGCCAGTGCAGTATCAAATTCAGTAGTACCTGTAGTACCACAGGTAGGTAGTTTTTACGGTGGCGGCGTTGTTTTTCACCTATTTGTAGAAGGAGAAATAGGTTATGTTGCAGGAGAAACCCACGGTTTGATTGCAGCAGTTTCAGACCAGGGTTTTATACAATGGTACAATGGTAGTTATAGTACTATAGGTACAGCGTCAGCTATAGGCACAGGAAGCGCCAATACAACGGCAATTATATCTGCACAAGGGGGAACAGAAACATCTTATGCAGCAGGCCTGGCAAGGGCATATACTGGAGGAGGATATACCGATTGGTTTTTACCTTCAAAAGATGAGTTAAATAAAATGTACACAAATAGAGCAACGATAAACACTACTGCTGCAGCAAATAGTGGTAGTGATTTTGTTTCTGATTACTACTGGAGTTCTACGGAGAACAATAGCACTACCGCGTGGGGTCATAATTTCGGCAGTGGTACTCAGTTCAACCTCAATAAGCCCTACGGAAACAGTGTGCGTGCTGTTCGGGCTTTTTAGTTATTTAATTATTTATCAATTTAATTAGTGCCGCGAAAGCGGACGATTTTTATTTTTTAAAAATGGTAATAAAACAATTACTAAAAGATCAAACACACTATTAAAAAACACACCAATGAAACACTTTTTCACATTTTTAGCTGCAGTATTACTAACTGCAAGCACGTATGCCCAAGTGGGTATTGGCACAACAACTCCAGACGCTTCGTCTGCATTAGATATTACCTCTACAACAAAGGGGTTGTTAATCCCAAGGATGACTAATGTCCAGCGTGATGCGATTAGCTCTCCAGCAACTGGATTAATGATATACCAAACAGATGGTACAGTAGGTTTTTACTATTACAATGGCAGTAGTTGGGATGAAGTAGCTGCTACTTCCAAAACTTACTCTGTAAACACTTTTTATGCAGAATTAGGAGGTTACGTTATCCAAATTAGTCCTAATGGCAAACACGGTTTAGTGGTTGCAATGCAAGACCAAGGAATTTCAAACTGGTATGAAGCTAATGACTTATTGAGCAATCCCTCTAATCACGATGCAGACGGTAAGGAATTTTCAGATTGGCGGTTACCTACCAAAAGAGAATTAAATCTTATGTATGTTGTTTATAATAATGGAAATGCAGCTTCTTTAAACGCGAATGTCTACTGGAGTTCGACGGGGCTCGATGACAGTAACGCGTGGACCCAGAATTTCCTCTTTGGTAATCAGTACGACTACGATAAGGGCAACACCTACAATGTGCGTGCTGTTCGGGCTTTTTAGTTATTAATTATTTATCAATTTAATTAGTGCCGCGTAAGCGGACGGTTTTTATTTTTTAAAAATGGCATTACACACAGAGCTTCCTGTATAAAGGGATACGTATAAATTGGTATTAGAAATTTTTGTAAGTACCAAAAATTTCCCTAAAGAATACAAGTATAGTTTGGGTAAAGATATGGAGCGTGATGTGCTGGTTTTAATGCGCTGTATATATGGTGCTCTATTAGAACGTAACTTAAGTTTCCAGTAACCTAACTTTTGTAATACAATATAACCCCTTTTCCGATCTCTTTTTATACCTCCCGAGCAACCTTTGGAGCAACTCTAAAAACCAAAAAACCCGTAAATCATTGTTTATAAATGAGTTACGGGATAATTTTGTGGTACCTCCAGGAAGAAATTACTTTATTTCATTTAATCTCAAAAACACCTAAATCATTAAAAATTAATGATATAACATCATTTTTATTATAAAGACATAAAATGAAATAAAGACAAATAAA